>ERZ791618.6-NODE-6-length-162894-cov-5.046279_pt1 | contig 162894 bp, 225 predicted proteins | sample MGYA00510059_ERZ791618 | MGnify/ENA primary metagenome ERZ791618 (study PRJEB30046, sample SAMN00715159) | human gut metagenome | study: EMG produced TPA metagenomics assembly of the A metagenome-wide association study of gut microbiota in type 2...
TCTCTCCAGTCACGATTTTTTGATCCATAACAGAAAGGCTGTTTAAGAATACTTCCATATCTTTTCGCTGCACCGTTATCTGGGAAATAAAGAATTACACTTCCATTTTTGTTAATCTTGTTGATTGTAGCCATGACCGTTTTGTATACAGAAAAGCAATCTTTTACATTGTTAAGTAATGCCATAGACACATCGCTGTGCGGATCATTTACATATACTACATCAAACTTTAAGTCGTTGATAAATTCACAGAAATACTTGAGTGTAAATACTTCATCCGGGTTCTTTACCCTGTCCATTCTTGCATTTGGAATATAAGGTAAAATAAGTTCTCTCCTTTTTGTATTGCCAAGATGCTTTACAATGTATAAAAGTGTTGCCATTTCTGCATCATCCTCATAGTTCCACTTTACAACATATTTTTCTTCTTTCAGAATTTCCAGTGGAATACGAATACATTGTGTATGATCTGGGAAATGAGAAATTTCCATTTTAATGCCACATAATTTAATCATTCCAAATCTCCTTATAATTTATTTCTCGCTGTTCAACGATATTGTCTCTGGTAAAAACGATCTCAAAATCTGAAATCTGTTTTGTATCAACAAGCTGAAACTCATAAATCTTATACCCAAGTTTCTGAAGTTCAAGAACATCAGTAAGGCTGAACCAGTGTTTTAATGTTTCCTTTGATGGTGCTGCTGAGAACCACTGTTTTCCACCTTCTCTGTACAATTCACTATCTTCCATCGGTAAGCTTCTACTTAATCCTTCTGAGAGCTGGTCAAATACAGGATTCCACGTTCCATCAAAGTTTCTCCACAGTCCATGTTTTTCAGCCTGATCTTCTACTCTATATCCGAAAATCATTTTATTCTCCTTCTACTACATTGATCTGGCAACTTTTCATTACTTCCAGGGCAGCTTTATGCTTTTCTGGTGTAACTCCTGCACAGCAGTTTGCGTGTACTGTAATTTCCATATTTGGATATAACATTCGTAGAACCAGAGCATTTGACACTACACAAATATCTGTACAAACTCCCATTAATTCGATTTCTTCTACTTCATCATTTCTAAATGCTAAACTGAACATTTTGTCCCACGCATTATATCCAAATGTATATTTTCTTAAATAGAATCCTGGGATATTTCTAAGCTCCGGAATAATCTGCCATCCATCTGAGTAGTCAATGCAGTGTGGTACTGGAAGATATTTTCCTTCCAACGTTTCCATGTAATATTCATCATGTGTATCTCTTGTGAAAAATGCAGTATATCCTTCAGCTACAAGTTTTTCTGCACGTTCTTTTACATTGTCCACAATAGCAACTGCTTCTTTTGAACCAAGTGCGCCATGAATGAAATCATTTTGCATATCCACAATAATCAATGCTTTTGACATTTTATATTTCCTCCTGTTTTTATTTTTCTCTATTCATTATTTCTTTTACTTTGCTTTGTGTATCATAATTCAGCATTTTAATTGCATGTTTTACATCGTTTAAAGCCTTATGCCTAAATGTGTTTTTCTGTTGGTCGTTCATACCTCTTTCTATTCTATTACCCACGATTTCTAAAAGATCTGTATTGCTAAATATATCAATATCAATCATTCTCATATAGATTTCCTCATATTAACTTAACAGGTATATACTCTTTTTTCGCATTCCGGACATGTAGAATAAAAATGGGACACATCAAATCTTGGCTCTATTTCATATTCATCTGTTTTATATACACATCTACAATAACCACAACAGAATTTTTTTATCGGTTTCTTTTTCATATAACCGCTTGATAATATTTTAATCATATTGCCCTCAATAAAAACCAGATTTTATTTAGATTTTTATACCATATATAGTGCATTTATAAGTCATTAACACTATATATAGTATACTCTAAGTTTTCATTTTTCCACTGTATCTTATTTTCATAATAATCAATGTCATCTCCTTTTTCTATTATATTTTATAGTACATAATTGACTCCATTCTCAGCCTCACCCATTGCCTTTACGTATGGCGATATTCCAACCACAGCAATATCTCAAGTATAATGCTGATAGTCTTTTCAGCTTGTCTATCGGAGAACAGGGGGATTCGTGTTTCCCATCGTAGTTTACTAAGGTATTTCATTGTCTGCACCCAACCGGAAAACCTACGGGCTTTTTGTAGTGTACTTCTACTCACAAACTATTTCTTTAACGTCCAACAGCACTGCTGCCACCTTAGATCCCGACTGCCAATTAAGCCGTGTCATGTTATCTCATACGGACGAATATGTGTTAATACATTTATTTCTTTTATCTCTAATGTGCTGCTTCATCAGCTATATGAAGTATCATTATCTTTCTGTATAGCTCTTCACCCCATAAGTTTCTATATTTCTTTTCCATCTTTTTATTATTATCTTTTTCCCAGAAATACGGAAACATATGCCACTGAATGAGTGCCAGAATTTCAAGCATATCATTTGTTGAAAAGTTATTCAAATACTTGATTGCATCGTATGCACTTACTAAATGATGCTGATAATAATGCGCCACATCAGTAGGATTTCCATTGCTATCTTTGTATTCTTTTGTGAATTTCTTTCCAATATCATGTAGTAATGCTGCCATATGCAAGTTTATGTCTGCTTTATTACCAAACTCAAGAGTATTTAAGTAACAAGCAAGGCAATGATTCCCAATTGATAATGTATGATGCGGATTATCATGATTGATACTGAAAAGACCATTTTCCCCATAGAATAAATTAGTTAATTCATACTGTTCATGTACTTTACTTTGTGTATCAATAATAATCTCATCCCATCCCTCATAATACTGTGGAATATAAATGTTTTTATACATTCTTTCGATTGCATACTCCGGTACAAATCTTCCACCATTTTCAGCTCGCTTTTTATTGTTTTCTAAACACATTTCAAACGGTGTATGTACGAAATAACAAACTTTACGACAATTAATTTTATTCAGCTCATTCAAGAACGCCATTCGCTTTTTGTAGCTGATATTACAAGCATCGTAAATTACAGCTTGACTTTTATTGTAAAGCAATTCGTCTTTTACTCTTTGGTGAAGAACTTTAAATACTTCTTCGTTACATTCCTGGTTATCTTCAGAACCAGTGATTTCTTTTCTGATTTCATCCGATGAGATTATCGGGCAAACACAAATACGACTCAATCCATGAGCTTTCGTAGTTTTTCCAGATCCAGGTAATCCCATCATCATAATAAGCGTTGGCTGCATTATTCAATCTCGCTTTCTTCAAAAATAGCTTTGTAGTCTGAAACTCCCATTTCTTTTAACTTTTTATATGCCGGGCATTTCTCACTACCATACTTGATATAATTGTTTTCAATGCCAAGATATTTGTTTTTTACATATCCTTTATATTTCTTTGGAACGTTGCTTTCCGCCCAAATCATAAAGGATTTCTTATCACTTTTTGGTGCTTCGTCAAAATACCTCTGCACTTCTGCTTCCATATTTCTCACATAATCCAGAACAATTTTTTCAACAATGAGTACCCTTTCTCTGTATGCTGCTGGCACTTTACTGATTAAATCGTCTATTTTGTTTTCCGCAACACTTTCAATGATAAGATTGATGGAAGAAATTTTTGATAAGACTCTATGAATTTGAACATAATCATCACCCTTGACTTTAATCATATGTCCGTCAATATTTACTACAAATCCCTCTTGTTCATCAGATTTAATAGTTTTAACATCTTCAAGGATTTCTTCAAATGTTTTATCATAAATCTCAGTCATCGGAACTCCATAACGTGTGGCAAAATCAGATACTTCTTTATATGAAAATTGTCTGCCCGTTTTTACATCCCTGATTCCAATTAAATACAAACCTTCTTGATCTTTTGTGTATTTAACAACATGTGCATCTTCCAGTGAAATGTATTCATAAATAAACGTTAAATCATCATTTGATTTAGCCATACATTTATTTCTTTCATCTAGCATTTTAAGACCATCTGCTAACCTCCATGATTTCTCCTGGCATAAAGCTTGGCTTCCAGTCATAAAGATCTTACCATTATACCAACGAACACATTGCATACTACCATCAAGCTTATTTGTAATTTCAATTGTCTTTGCATTTTTAATTTCTTCTGTTACTACTGCAATATCATTTTCCGGACATTCATTTAAGTTTCTGAACTTTCTAAACGGGGCAATTACAATCTCTTCGGCTTTCAGATTGATGACTACGCTTCTACATTCAAGGAAGAATCCATCATCTGCATTCCATAAATCATTTGCTGTAATCTCATATTGACCATCTCCGGCACTACTGAATTTACCATACCGTATTAACACAAATTCGTTATGCTGGTTGACTTCGAGATATTTGATTTTCTCTGCTGCTGCATTATCTCCCAGTTTAATAATCCAATGTTCAAGTGAAGAAATTTCTTTTTCTTCTGCAATATATGTTTTGTATTCAGGTTCACCAAATTTTTCAGCATATCTTCTTTTGATATCCATTACGAATCTGAATACCGGATTCCATTCATACATTAAGTTCCTTTCTTGGTTTATTATACCACTTTTATTATAAATGTCAACATTTATTTCTTTTATCTTAGTTATTTTTATAATGCTTTATTATGAAATCTAGTGTACGTGGCGTATAATCCATATATGGCAACATACAACCAACATTAAAAGCATTTTTCATCTCTGGCTGTTCAAGGATATTATGAGTCGCATTCCCATCTTCATTTATATTTGAATGAACATGTCCATATAAATGATAACTTCCTCTATGCGATTGATCCCATACTGCAATTGGATAGTGGCATAAAACAACAATCCTTCCTTTATCATCTACTCTTTTTAAATCATAAATGCCCTGAAACAGTTTTTTGCAGTACCCATTCTTAACCCAGCTATCATGATTTCCAACAATAAGGAATCTGTTTTTACAATTGATGCTTTTTATAAGTTCTGCAGTCTTATCAGGTTTATACCATGATACGTCGCCTAAAAGATATAATTCGTCTTGTGGCGTTACCACCTGATTTATATTCTGGATTATTTTCTTATCCATTTCATCTAGTGTCTTAAATGGTCTATGATCGAAACGACTCATAGCATTGTAATGACCTAGATGTAAGTCTGATATGTAGTATTTACTCATATAATTCCTTTCTCTTTTAATTCGCTAACAGATCTTGTTAAGAAGTACGAAATGTACTCTTCGCCATCTGGATCTCTTTCAATCCCACCAGGCATTACTTCGGCAAGTATCTTCATTGGATATAAGTCTAAATCTCCCATTGGGTTTTGACGCAACATTTTTCCAACAATTTCTAAAGCATGATACATTACTTTTTCGCGTGGTGAGAAAGAGTCCTTTATACTTTGTGAAATCTTCATCTGGCAATCGCCGTTTCATGTTTCACTACTCTATGCGGTATTTTAAGTATTTTTAGCATATCTGTAACTCCAGAGCCAAATCCACTTGCATCTAAATAAATATCGTATTTTTTACCAAGTTCAACTACAATATGTATTGCTACACCAAAACTATCTGTACAATATACTTTCCTAATCCCATTACAAAGAGTGACAACTTGATAGCCTCTAACATTACGTTCAATCTCTACATACATAATATACAAAACTTCCATTTCCTTACCTACTCTTCATAAATGATATCAAGCCCATATGCTTTTGCAACTTCATTTTCAAGAATGCATCCTCTTGCCCTATCCCATCCTTTACAAAAATAAACCGCATGGCAAAGAGACATATTCTCGATAGATTTTGCAAGAAAACACACTGGAATTTGTACAACACCACGTTCTTCCATTTTTTCTTTGCTATACCATTCATCCGTAAACGGTGTATTTACTACTTCATATCCGGCAGCTTCAAGTGCTTTAATCGCACGATTTCTTGTTTCAATAATTTCTTCGTCTGTTTTTCCTCTCATTGGCTGTGACAGCATTGCTTTTTTCTTATCCAATTTAATAGCCCTCCTTCAAAAATCCTAATCTTTTGGCACAATCAGGGCAATAATTGTATCTTCCGTAAATGGTCTTTCCGCATTTTCTACACTCATGTCCTTTTGAAATTGATGTGCCATATGGTGATCCAAGTGCGATATAGCAACGCTTACAAAACGTATAATTATCAGCGCAATATCCGCCACATCTTTGACAATATCCCATATGCAATACTCCCTTTATTTTAATATCTTAATTTATAATATGATTTGTATATCATTTGAGCGTACACTTCGGGTGTAATACGTTCCTGTACCACATTACATCTCAACGCCAACCTACTTTGTATAATTACATCTTGTGTGCGTGAATACCCATCTTCAATTCCTATGATAATTCGATCTTTCCAATCTCCAGGAAATCTATGTATCATTCTTTCAAGGTGTCTGCCAAGTTCGTACAAGCAAATAGGTTGAACACTATTCTCGCTATTTGTAAAATACATTGTAAAGATATCCATACTATTGAGATACTTAAATTCCCACTCAATCTGCTTTTGACTTGCATTTTTATCTGATGCATCAAAATATTTTCTTCTTGGATTGAATATCATTAAATCATCCAAAGAAAAAGCATTCAATTCATCAATTACTTTACTCTGCCAATCGTCGCAATTAGTAATGCCTCCTGCTAGAAACAATTTGATATTATTCAAATTGTAAAATTCATTTACAGTCGGTTCGTTTAATGCTTCAAATACTTTCATATTTCTCCTTTACATCCATTCAATAGGATTTAGTATTTTAATATACTATCCACTGTATTTTTAATCAAAATCCAAGACATCCCTTAAAACATCTGCTGCTGTTACAATATCTTTGCATCTTTTACAATTCAATGCATCATTGTCTTTCTCAATCCATTTATTCTGCAGTTCTTCAAGAATGTTTTTTGCTTCTTTTAGTATCTCTCTTTCTTTGTTGGAAATGTTAAATGAAACATCTTTATAAATACTAATATCTGCCATTATTTTTCTCCCGTAGTTATTCTCTATCTATAAACGACGAAATATGAACGGTAATATAATTACCACTTTTGCGGATTCTGTCTAAAGTCTTAACTGTGTCCTCAACAATAGCAACTTCCTGATCTGATACATTTTCAATTTCTTTAATATGTTTAAGAACAGCGATTTTGTCCTCTTGTTCTCTTACAAAATAGATGTTTTCCGGAAGAATACCATATTTCTCCTGTACAAACTCTCTTTTTCCCGACTCTTCTGCAGCAGTGCATTTAGAACATACATATACCTTTTTAATATCTTTGTGTGAAATAAATCTTCTCATTTTAGGACTATATGAGATTGCACTATATGGATTAATACCATTACTAACCATTTCATCCCACTCTTCATCCGACATACTATGGCTTAAATATCCAAACTCATACGGTGCTAAAACACCATCTACATCAAAAACTACTGCGATTTCTGGCTTTAATAAATACTGTAAAATATTCATGTTCCTACCTCTTTCTTAATTTTTACATATATCTGCAATATGCAGACATAACTTTTCTGGAATTACGCTACGTTCCACTGCACCCTTTAATCCCTGTGTTCCAGTTTTACTTCCTCTTGGAGCTGGTTGGTGGCAAGTATCGCCATTATGACACATTGGCTTGAATTGCGGATCTGGATGATTAGTCCATATATCCGTAGGCTTCATTCTGGTATCTCCATACTGGCAATATGTAATTGTGTATCGTGGCAAATTCTTCATAAATGCCATTTTCCGCAAGCCACCTCTAGGATTTTCGATAAACCAATATTTCGGTTGCAACTCACGAATAAGTTCGATTGTATGCTGCACAAGATTGTCTGACAGCTTCGCAAAATCACTTACTGGATCTAAATTCCCAGTAATGGGATTTTTCTTCCGATGATGTGAAATCGCTGCTATTGAATAACTTGTACATGGTGGACTCGCCCAGATTACATCCGGCTTGCCAAACTTATCAATAATATCTTTGGCTGTCACTTTCATAATATCAGCATACCAATCAATGTTTTTATGTTGTTTGTCCAATTCGATTGTAAAAGTCTCATAACCACGTTGGTTAAAGGCTTTCGCAATGCTACGTGTTCCACTGAATAAATCTACACACTTCATTTTTATAATGTCTCCTTTTCAAATACCTATGGTTGTGGGATTCTGGGCGGCTAAATCAAAACATTGTTTTATCCCTATAATTCCTCAAGTTCTTTTTCTAATTTTGCGACAGTTTCAGTTATCCAGTTATTCCAACATTCTCTTGTAGAATCTGATACTCCGCAAGCTAATCCCTGAATCTTCAATACTTTAATATCAAATTCAATTTCTTTTGCTCTTTTTAATTGCTCTTTTGTCATGTTCCCTCCACTACAACTACATTGAATACTCTGGATAGAAGTCATATAAATAGTCTCTAAAGCCTATTTCTTCATCTGTAATACTGTGATTTTTCCTGCACTCTAACCAAGCTTTTCCGGCTTTTGTTTCAAGAAATCTTTCATATTTAGGCAATAGTTTTGCCATATTCTTTTCTTTTTCTGTCATTACGCCATAAAATATCCTTTCCCTAAATTATGTATAAATTCAGACTCTCTCCAAATCATTTCACGCTGTTCTAAACGACCATAACACTCTGACAAGAGTTTTACTTTAAGCACATTTTCTTCAGCAGTAAAATTCGGATCTGTTTTTTGCATGGATTCTACATACGCATTTGTTACATCTTCTGTAGATTCGATCTGTATAATCAGGTGTTTTAATATGTTCATGTGCTAACCTCCGTCCTATGTGTATAATACTTACACTCTTTGATAGCATCGCACATGGCATATTCTGCAACCACTTCCAAACCATGCATTGATTGTATATGTTGACAAATAGGAGAACCGTCATATCTATGTTCTTGATAAAAACAACTATTGCATATCTTACCCATTACTCTGTTTCACTCCATTTAAGAACTTTCTGACGGGTTGTAGACCGCTGAAAATATCTTTTGCCCTGTTTTCTTCCTGCCGCTTGAATTTTTTAACTTCTCCCACATCATTTTCAGTAGGACGATAATATCCAGATCCATTCTGAATATTTACAATTACCTCTCTTTTTCTGGCAGTATTAATAAGATCACGCATTGTTCTATCAGAACATCCGACTTTCATTGCCAATTCTGCCCTTCCGATAGCGTTCTCCCTTCCAAACGGAATATATTTTACAATATCAACTTCCATTTATATTACCTCGTATATTTATTTTCTACTACTTATTTAAGTAATATGTGTTATACAAGTTTCTCGACAGACTGCCGATGTTCGGAAATTCTCTTCTCCATAGCTCTGCAATACTTTTCTTCGGACTCCATCGCAATGTAATTCCGGCTTGTATTGATTGCAGCTATACAGGTAGTTCCACTTCCAGCACAGCTATCAAGAACTGTATCACCTTTGTTTGTGTAGGACTTAATAAGCCACTCACATAATTCAACTGGTTTTTCTGTTGGGTGTGTTACAACTGATGGATGTGGCTTTTGAAATCTTAAAATGCTTGTAGGATGTTTCCATTCTCCTAACTCTTCTCGATTATCAACAAACTCATATTTTCCATAATTATTGTTATCACACGCTTTCTTCTTACCTTTACTATGGTTCATTGCTCCCAGAACTTTTTGAGGATTATACACTGGTGGCTTCTTATAAAAGATACACACCTCTTCGTGTACTCTCAAAGGCTGTCTATTCGCATTAAGAAATCCAGTGGAAAGTACCTTATCCCACACAAGATTATACTTCCATAATTTCTCCTGGCTTTTCATCAGATCAGCCATAAACATTCCATCTGCGAAAATTGCAATGCAACCATTAGGTTTAATGATTCTTAAATACTGTTCCCACATTTTATCAAGTGGAATAATTGAGTCCCATTTATTATGTGTTCGCTCATATGGAGGATCTACCAGAATCATATCAATACTTTCATCTGGAATATCCTTCATAAGCTCTAAGCAATCTCCTTTATATACTTTGTTTAATTCCATTTCTGCTCCTAATGATAGTTTTATTCAGGAGCGATGGTTGTCGTATTTCAGGCTTCAAAACATTGTATTAAGTGATTGCCTTAATTTTAAAAGTACGTGTTCATCGTGGTTTCAAGCCACTAGATGAAACTATCATTTTATTAATTATTTATTTCTTTTTTCTTACTCAAAATCTTTCATAAATGTCTTTTTTAAATACTCTATAAATCTACTGTCACATTTTGACTTGCTTTTATTGAGTATCAATTTCTCTACGACTTCCGGAATGTCGGCTATTGTTCCATTCCATACAACATCTTTTCCATCCTTTGAATAGATTTCCATTGTACCGTCAAATTTTCGCATCACATTGCAGCCGTTATATTCTTTCATAGAATCCAAGCAGAACTCAACATTATAAAAATATAGCATATCAATTTCTATCGAGTCCCACGACTCCCATGTAAATATATCAATACCGCAAAATGTTTCTGTCGGTCTTATTTGTTCCATATTTTCTTTCCTTCTTCAATCTTCGTTCATTTTTCCTTTTCATTCTCTTATATTCTCTTTTTACCTTTTTGCGTTCCATACGAAATTCTCTACTATGCTTCATAAGGATATTGAATACAATATAAGTATTAGTTTGCTGCGCTTTCTCCGGTAACGGATCATAGTCATCAACAAGAAGATAATCAAACAAAAAGTCAAGTGCTTTTTCTGAACTCATTGGTGGATTAAAAACCCCGTAATCAGGTTGGTTTCTCAGCCATTCTGTAAATGTTTCTTTCATTTATTTTTTCTTTCTGTAAAATAAATTGTCACGGAGCAGCCATCACTTGTATCTTCCTTTGTATATCTGTCGTATTTGTAATCATTTCCAATACCAATATCTAAATTATTTTCTCCCCACTCAGAACGATACACTGATATTTTAGGATATGATTCTCCGCATCCAGTTAACATAAAAACAGATGCAAGAACGCATCCTGCCAGCAACAAAACTTTCTTTCTCATTATTTAGACCTCTCTATCTTTATTAAAGCTACACACTGTTCGTATGCTATTCCCCAATTTATTGCTTCTCTTCCCTTCTCATCAAAAATCTGGAGATATGCCCGATACATCATCTTTGCAATAATGTCTGGCTCTACTCTACCAACAGAACCACCAAATGCCGGGATAACTACCGATTTGCAATTTTTGTTAATTGCCTCCATAAGTGTTGTTCTCATACACTGATATATGATTGTCGGATCTTTTATTGCCGATGGTGTTCTCATCGTTGGTGTATGTATCAGCCAAATATAATGGCGTGGGATTTCAATAGAAATGCTTGTTCCAACCGGCTGTTCTCCATAAAACTGCTGAATGATCTTTTTCTGCACCATTAACTGTAATTCTTTACCGAAATATTTAGTAAGTGCGCCATCATAACCGCCATCCATTAAACCGTAAGCATTTGCAGGAGAAACCACTGCATCAATATCTGACTCATGTTTTTCCATAAAAGTACCGAAATCACTCTGTACAAATTCTACGGGAGCAATGTCATCGAATATCGGATGGAAATACTTTTTCCATGCGTCTACCATTTTTCCGTTAAAATCCAAAAGATAAATCTGCATTACACTTTCCTTTTCTGTATATCCTTCAATATATTCAAACAGATATGGTATTCCATGCTGATAAGGATATATAACAAAACCTGTGCTATATTCTACAACTGGATGTCCACTGTTTTTCTTTTTGATAATGGCTTTGTCACTTTTCTTAAACAAATTCAAAAGCCTTGTTGGTTCATACCTACATGTATTTTCAATTAATTTGAAAATGTATGACTTTTCCGTTTCACTGGTTTTCAGTATCACATGTCCACCACCAGGAACACCGTCATCTGTGTATCTGTAAAATCCATTTTTCATGCGTCTATAAACCTCTTTTACAATAGTTTTTTATCATATTTATTTAGTCTTTCTATAATTAAGTCATTTGGTAATATATTCTTACAAAAATATGCTGTTGCAAATGGACTTCCCTCTATTGCCAAATTCATATTTTAACAAGGCGAGAGGAAAATAATGGCTAACAACATAGGATATTTAACAAGTAAACTTACTCCAGAACATCAGGAAATGTATACCCCATATTATGCTGTTGAACCAATTGTAAAATATATCCCAAAACAATATAAAATCTGGTGTCCTTTTGACAAAGAATGGTCTGCATTCTATCAAACTTTCAAAAATCTTGGCTATAATGTAATCAAATCACACATAGACGACGGAAAAGACTTCTTTATATATGAGCCGGATGAATACGACGTAATAGTTTCTAATCCGCCATTCAGTATTAAAGACAAAATACTTGAACGATTATACGAATTAGATAAACCATTTGCCGTATTGCTTCCATTAAACTCATTACAAGGAAAGTCCAGATACAAATTTTTCTCAAAAGGTGTCCAGCTTTTATCATTTGACCAGAGAATAGGTTTTCATAATAGATCAAATATGAATTTCGTCTACATCCAACTTTTCCAATGTCCAACAACCACACATGGTTTTTAACCAATCTTCTGCCTGTTCTTTTGATGAATAAATTCCTCTAAGAAGTGATGCAGTTGTCAAATTCAACCATCTGTATCTAAGAGCAACCCCATTTACCGACCACTTATCTACAACCAGCATAATAAGAAACTCTTCTTTGTCAGTATATAAACGTGGAATTTCTAACTGTTTCACTTTGTATATATCCCCAACATGAATATTATTTACTTTCGCCAAATTTTTCACCTATACTTTCAACTTCCCAGTCTCTATTTCTTGTAGCCCATGTGATTGCTTCTTCTCTTGTAGAAAATACCTTTCCTGAAATCGTCCCGCTTGATAGGTTTACCCATCTGTATGTATTATCTATCATTGGAATCTCTGATTTATCATTCACTAAAAAGAACCAAAAATCATCAGTATCTTCCCAATTTGTCGCATTATGCTCTGTAACCAAAAAGAGATTCTTAAATTGTTTTCCAAGTATTTCTTTGATATCCGGCAAATCCTCTGAATATAAATTCAGTTCTCCTGTAATTAAGTCAATCTTTTCTATTTCCATAGGTTTAAATGCAATTACCGCCCACTGTGGAATATCTAAAAATTCTGTTGACTCGTCCACGACATTAAAGAAATCCTGTCTGTTGACCATTCTGTGTTCATGTGCTTTTTTAATGATTTCTTTCATAGCTGCATCATTTTCTACTTCAAGTACAATTTTAGTAAAACTGCCACTAATCCACTGAGCGAAAAGTTCTTTGTCAACTCTCGCATTTGGACTGATTGTGTAATCATTGTTAGTCTCATTTAAAGCAGCAATATTTCTTTTAAACCATTCGCAGAAGAAAGCTGTAGCCCCATGTGCCACCATAGCCCCAAGTTTTCCGGGACTCATATTTAAACTTTTGTTTACTACAATAACCTGTTTGTACATTTATATTTCCTTTTCAATATTTTTATAATATTCAGTGTTTCTACATTCTTTTTGTTTGTCCTTCAAATTCTGCTCTGCCTTTTCAAGTTCTTCTCTGAGTGACTGCAATTCTTCCGTAATCGCCGGATTTACCTCTTTTCGCTCTGAGTATCTGAACATCTCGTTTGTTGTGTTAAATGCCACTGCCAGAGATCTTGCAAATCGTTCCACATTTTCATAGCTTTTAATCTGCTTTTTTAGTGATTCAACTGTAAGCCGTTCTGAGATACAGTAACTATTTATGTATCGGCGTTTCCTTTTGGCGATTTCATTTTTACGCTGTTTCTCTTGCTTTTCTTTCCACAGGAGATCTTCATATTCTTCCCTTGCTGCAATACTTGCATAAACTGAAGAAATGTAATCTTCCACATCTTCCTCTCCATCCCATTCAGCACATGGAGGTTCAATAGGAATCCCGCCAGCCCCAGAAGTCCAACCACCGGGGCAAAGCCCTTCATCTTTTAAAGGACATTCACTGCAATCTTCTATATCTCCAAGTTTCATTATGTGTATTTCCTTTATTTTGTTTATCTTATGTAAGAAAATTAAAACTCCATCCGCATGATTAAATTTTCAACATCTCTTTTTACTGCTAATTCAGCAGCTTTATGTCTCGCGCCAATATCTCCGATAGTTTCCTGATAATCCGTATTCAGTTTCTCTAATTCATTGATTGCTGCTTTATACTCATTGATCTGGGCGTTATTATCTGCAATAATACTCTGGTACGATTTCTTTTCTTCTTCGGTTTGTTTCTGAGCTTCGGCAAGTTCAGCCTTATGTTCTTCCATTCTTTTTAAAATGCCATTAATGAAGGTTTTATTAAATTCTTCATCAAGACCGAGATTTACCTTATAAACAGTAATGACTGTCTTATCCAGTATGTCTGTAAGAATAACCCATGTACCAGAAAGATATACATTTACCGGGCGTTCTTCGCGTTGCCCGACTCTTCCGGTATAAATGCGATTTCCAAAGTGAATCATCGTGTTTATATCTTCTGTAATTTTATCCTTGTTCAATTGAACGTATGTATTCACGTCAATGGTAGTTTCACGGTTTGCAATTCTTTTTGCATATCTCTCCATTGCATGATTTGTAATTGATAACTGCTCCATTTTTACTACGTTTCCCTTTCTTTTTTATTTGAATCTGCAATTCTAATTGTTTCTTTACAAAATCCAATGATCTGATCTTTAATAATTTCAAAATTTTCCGATGTTATTTCTTTTAATGTGTTTACTACTTTAGTAGCATTTACTTTACATCCGAATATAATACCCCTATCATATCCTTCTTTGACAAGTAGCTTCAGCTCCTTGTCATCAAGTAAAATTTTATCATTTATTCTTTTCATATGTTTGTCCTATATTTATTTCTTTTATCTTCTCTTTATATATTATACGTTTTTTCTTACTTTGTCAAGTCTTTTTTTTGCAATTTATTATTTCTTTTATCTTAGTTTTAAAAAATCCACCCTTGTCAAACAAGGATGGATATTATTATTTTAACTTCCATTTTTCGCATCTGTCTGCAGAACACGTTTCATAAATACGTCCTGCTTCTTCCAGGAATACAGTACAACAACCGTATTCTTTCTTGCTTATAACATTACACTTTGTTCCTACTTTCCAACCACAAACAGCTCCGTGACCACCAATTGTCGCGACATATCTCTGGAACAATTTTAACGTTGAAAAGTATTTGCAGTTTTTACAACGCTCTTCATTATCATTTATCTTTTATTACCATCCAGTCATTTCTTACGATACAGCCAAACGTGTACTCTGTATTTTTAGTATCTCGAATATCATGTTCTTTGCCATTTTCATAATGGATCATAATTGTTTTACGATCATCAGACCAATACCAATATCCGTTCCACTCTGGCAATTTAATTTTCTTTCCTTTTTTGAGGTGGTCGTATGCTTCATTAAACTCCATACTATCCCACGCTGGACAGCTTCCATTGTGAGATAACATATCTTCAATGGTGTGTCGCATTTTCATACAGGCACAAGCTTCTGCATTATGAATCTGCATAGCCATTATACTTCCCTCTTCCATAGCTTTCACAGAAAGTTCTGTCCGAAGATCTTCTTCTTTATTTACAAATTCTAATAATTTCTCAAGTTTTTCTTTTGCCGAAAGTGCCATAATCTTCCTCCTAACCGAGCAGCTTGTTTATGTACTCCATTTCCCGTTTATGCATCTTCGCATTCATTTCGTCTCTGAAGCATCTAATGCAAGTATCATTATCTATTCCTGCCTGTATAAGTCTACCGCATTTCGCACATCGTTTGAGTAACCTGATATCTCCGCTGCATAGTTTTGACCTTTGAATTTGATCTGGTATTTTTTCAAATTTCGCCGTAGTGCCTTTATAGAAGAATGCCAAATCTTCTTCAAGAATCCTTCCAGTTTGAATAAATCGGAATATCATAGGGATATAATCGTTATCTACACACTTTAAATCGAATCTGCTTTCGTTATCGTAGACTTTTGCATACCCCACATCTTCACCGAGATGTTTTAACTGGAATCTTTCTATTCTCATTTTTACGTTGGTTGATATATTATATTTATTTATGCATTCTTCCACGAATGGATAGTATATATAAGTCTTTTCTGTATCATCTATAACAATTTCATCATGTGAAAAGAATACAATGTCTTTCTCAGGAATACCAACCAACAGAAAGGCGAGCAATTTACACATAAGATATTTCTGATAAGTAACCTGGCGTTTCGGATTACATTCTCCGAAAATTCTCTGTCTCATATATTTACTTTCAATCAGTTCTTTGCGTTCGGTAAATCTTCCAATATATTCCTCCCAGGTTTTTGCCCCATCAAACATTGTATTATCAAAATGATATAATGTGCTGAAATTAGCCTGTTTCATATCAATACTGATGAAATGTTTTCCATCAAATGACGGTTTATAAATTGGCTTTGATGGTAACTGATATTTTTTAATTACACTGTTGAATCCGGACATATCTATTTCGTTAAATTGCTGAAATGTGGCGTTATTCTTAATGGCAGAAATCGCACTATCCTTTACTTTATTATAATGCTCATAATAATCCTGTTCTGTTTTAAACTCTGCTATTGAATCAAGAAATTCTTTATATTTTTCTACTGCCCCATATTGTTTGTCTAACAATTCAAGTCTGCTCTGGAAGTAAGGTTCTTCATATAAGCTAATGGGGATTCCGTAAAGCTTACAGAATCGCCCTTTAAGTCCATTTGTTATTTCCATTGTTGGCTATCTCCTATTCTAATTCTTCTATGATTTTGTTAAATTGTTCAATTGCTTCTGATGAGAAATCATTTTCATAAAAATCACGCCACTGCTGCAATTTCTCTTTTACGGAAAAATCTCTGCCCCAGGATTCTTCGGCAAGTTCTTTCATCCTTTCCTCAGTTGTACCTGATACAATTTGTGCGATTTCATATGGAACAAATACTGGCTTTCCACCAAGCTTTTTAACCTTATCATAGTCTGACTGATTTCCTACCGGAATTGCGGAATGATTGTTTTCATCGAAGTCAGAAATAATCATATCCTTAACTTTACGTCCTTTTTCGGTATAGGTTTGATATTGGATATTACATATATCATAGAATGATCCGTCATTGGCAATTTCCATAAGGTCTTTTATATTAAGATCACCATTGTCTATTGCTTCACATATCATTTTTGAAGTTGTACTTCGCATATCCCATGTACTGCAGCTTTTTCTATCACGTTCAACAGTAATGTATTGTGGCTTAAAATCATATCCAAAATATAGATTTTTCTCTTTTTCTACTGCAAGCCCATTTACAAATATTTTACCACGCATATCTTTTTCTGTAAAAATGCGCCCATAACTTGTTTCTATTGCTTTATGATTTTCTGCATCCGGCATACCTATCCACACATCATATAAAGAATTGTATTCATCTAAAGTCACATTTTCGATTTCGATAACAAGTCCATCATTGTTTGTATGGTTTGGAATTATTTCAAACATAAGAACCTTTTCATTGAATACTTCTGAGTGTTCAAATTTGGAAATCCATATTTCATCTTTACTATTATTGTATACAGAAAATGTTTTTCCAAGGCGATTTAACACAAGTGCTGCGATTTTATAGCCCTCTCCAAATTGTCCAACAGTATCAGTATTATTAGATTTTGTGCTACAACCAAGTAACAAGGTATTTATTTCCAGAGTCGATTCAGAATTACTTAAGTGAAGGATATTTTCCTGTTCGTCATAGGATATTTCAAACACATTCTTCGGATCAAGTGTCTGCTGGTCAGTTCCATTTTGGATTAATTCTCTTACAGCATCCTGGAAGTTCCAATCAGACACATAATTTGGCGTTATTGTTAATTCAATTTTTCTTACTTTGTCCAATTTCGTTTTCCTCTCTTATTCTCATAGCTTAAATGTTGCTAATTTCTTTTCGGCTTCTTCAAGATTAGTAAAGTGTCATTTCTCCCATCTATTTTTCAACTCCATTTCTGCTGCCTTATAAGTAGTAAACACATCTTTTCCAAACCAACTGGTGTTAAAGGTTCTTCTTTTTGTTTTGAATACAATAAGCCCATTATCAGAAATTGTCATTTCTCTGATCGTTTGTTTTGAAATGTCTTTCCCAACGATAATAAAAACTGTGTCACCGATTTTACATGGTAATTTTATCAGTAACCCATGTTCTTCTAAGTTTTCATATTCAGCAAGTTTCTTACAAGCTTCGTATATCAAATCACAATTATCATCTAAGCATTCTCCCATGCCGGAGCATGGCTTTTTAAAACATTTAGGATAGTAAGCATTACCGATTTCAGTTGTCTGTGTTAATCTTTCCATCTATTATTACCTTTCATATAATTCAAATCTATATTTCTGTTTAATACAGGGATATTTATAATGATCCACTTCACTCATAAACATGTCATATGGTCTTACATATAATCCAAAGTTTACATTGTCTTTTTCGCTTTTATATAGTGCCTGGTATACAACTACTTTTTCTTTGGTTTCTGTATGTTCTGCAATACCAATTATTTTGTAGAGATACTTGCTAGATGTTCTAAACATTTCGCCTTTCAGAAACTCTCTTTTAAAGTGCTTAACAATATCTCCGGGTTTAAATTCTCTTCTGGATTCTGTCTGTTCTGCTGCCATCTTTGTTCTTCCTTTCTCTATATGCATAGTTTAATTGTCTTTCTAAATTCTTTCTTTCGAGTGGATTTTTGGAGTATTTAATTCGCTTTTTCAGTTTGGATATATTGTCATCTGGGTTGATATCTTTAGTACGCTTTTCTATTTCCAGTGACTCATTTAGAACATTTTCAATAAACTTAAACCGTTCGTCAGGTGTCATATTTTTTATTATGTTGTCCAACCAATCAGATTCTTTTGCGCTTGGATTATGTTTCTTTTCCACGTAACAGCAACATTCAAAATCTAATTTATGGTGGAATATGTTAGAATCAATATCTAATCTCTCTGATAATTTTCGATGTAAGCCCACCACCTCTTGAGGACGTAATCTATGCTTTCTGGCAAGTGAAGCAATTTCACTCTCATATTGTGCATATACATCAATAACATTTTTCATCATTGGTATGTTGTAACCTATAATAGATTCCATTATTGTTTTATAGTCGCTAGACATTTATTTTTCTCCTATAATTGCTTTTAAACACCAGTTCCACCCGCATTTAAAACTTGGCAAACGATCTCCCCAACGGAATATTTCTTTTATCTCTTTGTGTTCTGGTAGAGGTCTTAATGGACAATGTTCTGAAACTGATTCGCAATCTTTTCCAGTTATATACTTTCCAATTACAGGACAATATACTGACACTTCTGATGCACTATGATCTGTGGCGATAGGACACATCCAACATGATTCCGGTGTATCTATTACCAATACCGATTTTTCCATTTATTTTCCTCTTCTTTCAATTCCTGCGCTACAATATTTATATCAATCATATTGCATGTGTTATTGATTTCAAGCCTTTCTCTAATTCGTTCCACAAATTTATCAATAATCCCATTTTTGACTTTTTCATCATGATTTCGCATCCATCCACTACCTTGTAAGAAAGAAATACAGATTTCATTATTCAGTTTCATTCAACTCTACCACCTTTTATAATATCAATGGCTCTATCAATTGTATTTGCAATGTTTTTATAAGCACAATCTTTATCGGCATCTCCCGTATTTGCAATTGTTAAGAAGTATTTCATTTTTAATTGTTTTAACTGCTCCACAACCTCATCTACATCATAGGTCGTAGGCTGTTCTTGAACAGTTGTAATTGCAAGATGTGTAAATAAGTCCATTGGACTTACATCTTCTTCTGAAGCTTTCTGTTTTTCTTTATCCCAGTACCATTTTGACATTTCTTCGATTAGCTTATCTGCATCAATTAGTCTGCTCATCTGTTCTATATCCTTTCTCGTTGAAACCAAAATCTTATTTTAACTGGATTAATCTGTCTTTGATATGGCTCATGCTTCCACCTCCGAATCTTCTGGCATCTGAAAGATAGCAAATCCATCTGTTTTTTCTTTAAATTCGTGAAGATAACTTACACTGAAATTCAACATGATTTGATATTCACTATAAGCTTCCTGAATCATATCCAATACTTTAAGTGCTACTTGATATGAGTGATACTGTCCCATTGTTTTAGATCCTTCAACGTATTCAAATACAATCCTTACAGATTCGTCTGTGTCTTTGCGTATTTTAATTACCTGAATATTTTCCAAAAAAGTTATTAATTCTTTATTTTGACTTCTGACCATCATAATTTTTACCATTTCCCCTCATACATATCTTTTTTATCATTTGAATATGCAAGATGTGCTGCGCATTCTTCTTCCCAATGTTCAATCAGATCACATGCCGAAGATTCTCCAAAGAGAAAATATGCTACATTGATTATTCCTTTAATCTCTACTAATTTTTCACTTATTTCTTTTACAATATTCCAGCATACAATTTCACCACTTGTATCTCCAAGAACAATTTCTGATATCTTTTCTGTTAAATCATTATCTGAATCACAACCAGCATAAGAAGTAGGGATTAATCTTTTATCTACAATTACAACGAAAGGTATTTCATCATTTTCCACCATACATAAAATTTCTTTTTTAGTCAGTGGGCGTGTTATCAGTTCCATATGTACTCACCTCCAATTAATAAATCTGCCACCATAAGTCAAACAATTTCTTATATGCATTGCCATTTGAAATACCGCCTTTATAATGACGTACTTTTCTGTTGGACACTTTCTTATATGTATAGTACAATCCTTTATTTCTTCCAATGCTCTTATACGATTTTACGAAATATGGCTTATTCACGGTTTTGTATGGATAATCCGCATCTACATACCAAATAGCCGGAGTAATTGTCCCAAATGAATGAAGTCTTTTAAGTTTTCTCTTATATTTCCTATCTCTTCGTCTTTTAGCGGCTCTTCCATAACAATGCATATCATTACCTCCTATAAATAGCAATCTCCTGTCTTTTTAAAATCTTCCTCAAAAGTTTTAAAGCACCGATATAAAATAATAGCTGCATTTGCCTTTGAAATTTTATCCTGAAGAAATCCAGTGTAAACAATTGTTGCGCCGTATTTTTCCATTTCATCAAGTTTATTCGCTACTCTGTCAGCAAATGCTTTCATACTTTCATTTAATCCTCTATAAAGGACACACGTTTTAGTTTTGCTCATTTTCAAGTTCTTCCTTATCTTTAATTTGTAACAATACCTTGTTTACTATTGCATCATATCCAGCAACTTCTCCTGGAACTTCCTGATATGTGATTCCTCTTTGAGTTAAGAGATCAATGATGGGCTTTTTCATATCGTCGGATTCTTTTTCTGTCTGCTGTCTGCCAATAGGATTGTATGGTTTTGTTCTAGTAATAAGAAAATTCACATTTTTATATCCATTAAATACATCCATTACACTTGAATTAAAATTTTCAGTAAGCAACGGATCATGATTATAGAAAATGCTTAGTGGCAATGGGCTGTCAGTAATGATTACATCAACCTTGTTTGCACATCGGCTTATCTTGAAACTTTGTTTCCCGAAAATATATGCCTGATTATTGAATACTTCTTCGTTATTCTCCCACACTTTATCTTTGGCAAATTCTGTAACTAACTCCGCATTAACTCCAAGCATTTTTAATCTTGAGAAAATGTATGCTGCGCCAGTGCTTTTGCCAGCTCCAGGGACTCCAAATAAATTTACAATTAACGCGCTCATATGTACCTCCATTATTTATATAGTTCTCTTTGTTTCAAATCATATATGTAATAATAGCTTTGATTACCTCTGTGTCTGTGTCTGTGTCTAAACTTTGGAAATATTGTACAGATATCTTTTTCACACCTTTATCTCTCAACTCATTCATTTCTTTATTCACTGTTTCGCAAAACTCTTCTTCTGTTTGATATCTAACATAAGGTCTACCTCCCTTATGATCTGTGATATATTTTCTGCAGATTAATTTGGATTTATAATTCAATTTTCATTCCTCACTACTCTATATTTTGAAGTATCTTCTCCAAACTGAATACCAAGATTATTTAACTGTTCAATTGCAACATCTCTTTCAAATGCTACTTGATCGTATGCGAACCCCATTGAGATCAATGTTTTTATCAATTTTGAATACTCTTCGCCTTGGCTCTTCAAAAGATCATTCAGCTTTTCATCAAACTTCTTATTACTGAGAACTCCTGCTTTAATTCTCAACTCATTCAATCTGCTTTTTATAAGCTTCGGGCACCAATCTGGGACTTTTGACCACTTTCTCAAATCCCAGTCATCTGATACAATAAGTCGAGGTTTTCCGTTTTTTAGAACTTCTTTGCAGTACGCACCTTCTTCATGATCCCATGAATCTGCAGTAAGTATTCTGTCAACAAAACAACTATTGCAGTCCAAACAATTATCAATGATTTTTACGCATGTATTCATAGTTCATTCCTCCTATTTTATTTGTTTCTTACTGGCTTTCTTTTTATTAACAACTATATAACCAAGTGCATATCCGTGAGTTCCGGCACACAATGTAGGGGAAAGCCCCCCATGTTCTATAAATTGTTCCAGCTTGTGAATTACCAGTTGAAAGATTTCCAACTTTGATTACCTTCTTATTCATGCTTTTTCTCCTGGCTGTTTCTTTTGATAAGATATAAGTAGCTGTAGCCGCCAGTGTTCCCAACTGGTTGAGCTAGAACACACATGGCGATTGCAGCAGCATCATATATTCGATTTCCTTGACGATATTGCTTACCAAAGTTAATTTTGCCAATTCCACCCATTAACTTTGGCTTAATATCATTCATGATTTCTCCTGATGACTATTTTAGGTTGTCTTTGCCCCCCCATCATCGTTGAAAGAGTAGGAGATAATCCATCTATTGAATAAATTCGCTTAATAATATCCAACCCATTGATATCCAAATGACCTATTACTTTTATCATTGGTCGGTCTTTATGAGATTTCTGCATACAATCTATCCAACCCTTTCTCAAAAGCTCCGATTCCGGAAAAGAAACTACTTACTTTTAAATTCTCAAACAAGTACGGCATTGCTTGATATAGGTTTTTATATATATAATATAGAACTCCCACACAAATAGAATTTCCAGCCTGTTTGTACAGTTGACTATCTGATATTCCTGCCACTTTTGCTTTATCAAAATCACTGTCGGAAAAATCCATCAATCTCCAACATTCTCTCGGTGTCAGACGGCGAATTGCATAATCTTCCGCTTTGATTAATACAGAAGATGATGAAGTGGTCGAATTGCAAGTAGTGGTCAATGTCGGTGAATTATTCGTTATTTCTGATTTATTATAAGGATTGAACATCTGTGGCAATTTACCTTTCTCATTTAATATTTCTTGAGCTTTCTTTTTAACAAAATTACGTTTATTAGAAATATTGTTTACATATTTTTGATCTTCACTTCTTTTATTTTCTACAATCACTCTTTTATCTCCTCCTGCATTGATCGTTCGGATAGTGCCACAAAGCCCCCCTTGAACGTTCTCATTCCTTCATCGCATCTTCGTTCACAAATATATCTGTTCATCTTATTCCTTTCTGGTTGGTTTCTGTATAATCACCACATTCATTCCTTATGCCTGATGTTATTTGAGTAAGATTTGTTCAGTTTTCCGCTGTTAATCATTTCTTGTAATGCCTTTCTCTCTTTGGTTGAATCAACGTAGTATTTATCTGGTACATTTTCTTCATCTTCAAGAATGTCATACATTGTTACGTCACTCTCAAATCCATCCGGAAGATTAAATTTTCCATTATCCAGTTCTTTTCTGATGATTACCAGATATAATCGTTCTCTGTTCTGTGGAATACCAAAATCTTTAGCATTCAACACTTTCCAGTAAGTGTTATATCCATATTCGTGAAGTTCTTCGATAAACATATCGAAAGCATTTCTGAAGGATTTTCCTACAATATTTTTTACATTCTCGTATACTCCCCAAGCTGGCTTGTTTGCTCGAACAACACGTAGCCACTCAACCAACAAGGAAGAACGTGTCTTATCAATATTCTTACTACCACAGTTAGGGCATTTATCTCTAACTGACCAATGAACTGTTAAAGGATTATATGTAAACGGTTTTCCATGCTCATCAGCACAATTATGGCAAGTCCAGCCGATTCCTGCCTGTTTACCAGCTATACTAAAATCTTGGCAAGGCGAACCCCCACAAATCATATTAAACGGAAGCATATTATTTTCGTCTACTTTTGTAATATCCCCGATATTGAGTTCCGGATCTACTCCATGAATGGCACAATACGATTTGGAAGCAAATTTATCTACCTCACAAAAATTGACCAGTTCCCAACTTTGAATTAATTTTTCATTGTAAAACTATTGTAGAAAAGTGCTGATTTAGTGGCATTTATACTATATTTTGTATGCTATATGTATATAATGATACTAAATATAGTGTTTATTGCCACTAAAAATCAAGTAAAAGAGGTATAAAAATTGGAAAATAACGATAAAAAATTAATTTAATCTATTTTTGCCACATTTCATTAATAACCATTGCGGCAGATATTCCAAGTAAAGCCCAGAACTTCGGAGTATTAGGTTTTGCGTCTGCTACTATTGTAAGTGCCGCAAATAACACACCATATATCAGGCTTCCAATAATTGTTGTTTTCATTTATTTATTCCATCTTTCTACAGCATTTCCGGATGTTCGTTGAACATCTGTAAGAATTTCTTTTCGTCATTTTTATTAGAACACCAAAGTTCTAACTCATCTCCGTGTTCTCCCACAAGTGCCGCAACTGCTACATATTGTGTTAAAGTAGATTTGAGATTATACTTATCGCCATATACAGAAGTCAGTGTTACTTCACCTTCGCACTCATTTACTACTTTTAAAAATGTTTCAACGTCTTTTACGTTTTTGATTTTCATTTACTTTTCCTTTCTTCTAATTGCTATGTGACATTATTCCTGCAATTAAGCCAAATACACCAAATGCGAAATAGTAATGATCTGTTGTCAATTTTACATTTGTGAAAAACGGCTGTAATACATTGATGCAGATATTATCTACATTGAATATTGCCAGAATCCATGCAACGATCAAACCATATATGATTCCATCTAACATTTCAAATCTTCCCTATCTTTCAATACAAGCTGACAAGCAATTCCGCAATCTTCCATGACTTCTAAATCCATGCGTCCACGTTTAGGATCAAGTTCATCTAAGAACACTCCCTTAATGCAGCTATGTCCTATTTCCCTTTCTTGTCTTGCTCTACGTTCGAACACTTCTGGGAAATCTACTCTAATCTTATTCCAATATCCCATTCCGCCTTTTACACATCCAACGCAGTTATTATTTGGATATCCAAGATCATACATAACTGGGCGTTTCAATCCCAATTCTTTTGCAAGTGCATGACAATCTTCTTTTGTGAATCCGTTTTCAATCAACGGAAATTCATGGTCATAGTCTGTCATAGTATTTACCAATCTGTCAGCTCTACGCTTTTCATTTAAGTCATATCCCCATACATAAGTATGGTGGTCAAAGTTTTGTGCTTCCCATTTCTTTCTTACTTCTTTCTTCAAAAATTTTGTACAAGGTGCGCCATACGGAGTATTGATGCAACGTGTTTTTTCAATAACATCATCTACTGACGCATATCTTTCAGACTGTAATATGGTTATTTTTCTTCCTAATAATTTCTCGCAATCATGCAGAAAGCGTAAACTATCTGGATGCTGATTCGGAACGTGAGTATAAATAATCTCATCAATATCCTTTGATAAATAACATGCTACAAAACTTGAAATTCCTGTACTAAACCAACAAACTTTCACACCAGCCACTAACCGAATCCGGTGAATGGCAATTTTGTGGATTGCTATGTTTCGTACAAGCCTTACGTTTAGGTTTTACCTTACTTGTACTTTAGTTCAAACAAATTATGAACTGTTAGCCACGATCAGAAATTTTCCGGGCGTATATCTCTTTTCTCCAACACCCAACCTAGTTTCACTAGGATAAGGTGTTACTCCCTTCTTTTTTATTGTTATTTATTTTATTCATCTTTTATTAAACCTTTCATCCCCACTGATCCGCCATTGCTTTGGCGATTCCTGGGAATGTTTTACTTCTTGCTTTTGCTCTCCCGGCTTGACCACCAGTTGTATTTTTGATTCCCTCACACCAACCAATTCTTTTGCCTTTGCATTTTTTACCTTGGCAAATATATTGTGGCTCTGGAACTGGCAAATTATTTTTTCTGTCAAGCACTGGAAGATTTTTAAGCCATAAACATGTTCTCTTCTGGAAATAATTCTCCGCATCATTCTTGCTACTAGCAAAATAATACGGATGAACAATTTGATTTGGCTTTCTCCAATGTGTATTCATATACCCCACTGGATTTTCAATTGCAATTTTCTCACAATCTGCATTTGCTATTTTTAAGAAAAATTGTTCTGCTTCATTTCTTTTTTCTATTCTGGCAGCTACTTTTTCTGGTGGATTACACTTTAATGAGTAATGCCGTGTTCCTGCAGATGTAAGATATGTACATGGTGGAAATGCAATTATTATATCCCATTTCCCGTCTATCTTATGTTTGATTCCATCTGTTGTCTCGAACTCACAATTTCCGTCCAACAAAGGAATAACATCTCCCATAACGTGCCATTCTGGATGATTACCAGAACATTCAATTATGTCACAGCTATATGCTTCATGTCCTTTATTTCTAAACTCAATACATACTCTTTGTGATTCTTCACACGCCACCAATATTTTTAATCTATGTTGAAAACAACTTTTATCTACTGTCTCTGAACTCACGTTCTAATCGTCCTTTCACAATTCTGTTTCTATATACAATAGGAAGAAACTCTTTCATATTTGATTTCCAATACGACAACCATCGTATTTTTAAACTATAAAATGAAAGTTGTTTTTTATCCTACTTCATGCTCTTTTAACCATTTCTTAAATGCTTCTATATCCGGCTTCCAGAAATAACAATCTTCTGGTTTGCCGAAATCAACGCATGTAATTTTTCCCTCAATGATGCCATCTTCGTGATGTGAGCAGTTTTCACAACATTTTTTAAATCTGCATCTTGATTCAGTTGTCGGATAACGTTCTAAGAGATAGTCCAATTTATTCAAATCCCTGTTTATCTCTTCAACTCTCCGCTTTATGATGTTTTGCTGCTGATCCAAAGTTCTTTTATGTAACTGCAAAACTTCATATTCTCTTGCTTCTTTTTCATCAAGAAATATTGAATTACCAAGTTCTGCCAGCTTATGAGAAACATTTGTTTTAAATCCCCATACTCTTACATTTCCGAAAAATTCAACATTTCTAATTTTACAAGCTGTAACTCCTTGTCGTGGGAAAATATGAAATGCATCCATTCCAACAATTTCTTCGAGTGAATTTATATTATGTTTCTGTAAATATTCACATACTTTTTCATATCCACTACCAAGCTGGATCATCTTTTCCTCCTTATAGATTGAGTTCTTCCAGTAATGGCAGAATCTTATCTTCCATTTCTGGGAACAATTTATATAATGTTTGCCGGGCTGTCATAGGTTTATCTGGTTTCGTAAACCTGCTGCACTCCCAGTCAACAATCATCTGAATATAATCCGCTTTTGTTCGCGCTCTTATAGGATGATGCCGGGAATGTTTTCTATGAAATTTAGAGACTTTTTTCTCCCAGCTTTTCGGAGTCACCAAATACATAAAAACTTTATCAAGGTCATGTAAAAATCCTCGAACAGTATTATGACCAAGCAATTCCTTTTCCACTCTGAGAAATGCTCTCTTATGTTTCATCGTATATACAATGTGGCTTCTATTCATTCTCAGCTTCTTCTCTTTTCATTCCAATAACTACTAATGCATTTTCAATCACTGCTTTAAATTCATCAAGATCAAGCATTGTTCTTCTCAAATTTTCTTTCAAATCCAGGCTAGAATCCAACCAAGCAACAAGATATTCTGATAATCCAGTGGCAGAATAACCTTCCACTTCAAGATCATTGTCAATTGTAATGGCTGCTTTATTATTGTTTACTGGATGGAGTAATCCGTCGTAACCGACAATAATTTTATCTCCGGCTTTTATCTGCAGAGTATTTTCTTTGTTTACATACTCTCTGTCGCGATTTGCCATCAGAATGCTTCCTCTTGATACTTTTAAAGCATCTGTAGTTCCATCAACACTTTCCATCTTTTACCTCTTTTTCGTTATTAAATTCTTCCTCTTGCGAGTCCATAGAAAGAACTTTTTGCGCATCTCTATGTTTCCAATTCACTGTAGAACCATAAAATCCACGATTGTTTGTGCGTCGTCTGGCTTTTGAATGATAAATAGGGATTTTCCCTTTTATATATTGCCCGTCACATTTAACACGTAATCGCTTGCCATTCTTTGCGTCATTCACTCCAATGTCCGTTGCGGTACGTTTTTTCTTTCGTGCTTTAGAAAAATTTTTCTTTCTTCGCCATCCAATAGTTCTCTCCATAAGCTTTCTCCTATCTGATTTGCTATACTTCGCGCATTCTTTGCACTGCCAAATCATAATATTTTTGTTTCAATTCAACACCAACATATCTTCTGCCATTCTCTGCTGCCACAAGACAACTGCTTCCGCTTCCCATACATGGATCAAATACAATATCATCAACATTGCTATTATCAAGAATCAGTTCTTTAAGTAAGTTATGATTCTTCTCTGTCGGATGAATTTTGTTTCTTCCGCATGGATATTTAAAAACAGTATTTTTGCAATGTGCGTTAAATGTGCCACCACGCTTTTTAAACCACACTGCATTCTCTATCCCAGACAGATAAATGTTCTGACCGTTCATTGGTGATGGATTTGTTTTCTCCCATACAATCTGTCTAACAGTTCCTTTCCCAGATTTTTGTTTGCCGGAAAAATACGAATGAATTTCAGATATTTGTTCTTTTCCACAAAATACAATAATTGTACTTTTAGTCACACGATATACTTCATTTAAAAAATCTTGCAAATTAAATGTCATAATATCAGCATCTTCTTTGTTTAAACTTCTTAATCCATTACTAGACCTGTTTACTTCTCCATATGGAATGTCAGTCAATGTTAAATCAAATTGCCCCCCCATCTATGATGGAAAAGTAGTTCATACAATCCATATTATATAATTTGTTGTATTCCATTTTTCTTCCTTTGGCTGTGTATTTATTTCTTTTTACTTGATATAATCAATTAGCATTTCATCTTTGGCTTTTTGATAAAATGTTCGGTCAATTTCAAATCCGTATGAACTTCTTCCTAACTCACAAGCTGCTCTCAATGTGCTTCCGCTTCCACAACAAGGATCAATCACAACATCGCCAGGATCGGTAAATGTTTCAATCAGCCTCTTCAATAGTGCAACTGGTTTCTGTGCAGGGTGAATCTTTGGTATTTCTTTTGTATCTTTTTCCCATGTGAACCAGTTAAATATCATATGTCCAGTCCCTCTGATTGTTTTTCCGTTCTCGTCATATTGTGCGCCATTACGGAATTTAGGAAGTCTGTCTCTATATAAAAGTAATGCATATTCTGTAGCCCCTACAACTCTCATATTTGCTTTCAACACCTGTGGGCTATAATTCTTAACAAACACAAGCGGTATGTAATGAACAAATCCGTGTTTCGCTGCTGCATTAATAAGTGTCTGAATTTGTTCAAATGAACAAAACACGATCATACAAGGTGAATCACTACTTCTCCCACGAATAGATTTCTTTTTATCCTCTTTCTTTAACATTTTTGAACAGAAATGAAAATATTCGTAGAGATTAAAGTTAAAATCTGAATTAAACGCCGACTTTCCAGCCAACTTGCTTTCCCCGTTTTTGTTATCTCCACCTTTATACCACATAGGATTTGAACCATAAAAATTATTTCCCACATTATACGGCACATCTGCTATAATAAGTTGTGCGGGACGAATACCATACTTTTTATAATTCTGCATTGAGTCACGAAAAATTTCACATTTTATTCTCGGCTCAATTGTCCCCCCATGTAAGATTGATTAGTCTCAAGATTATTCAACTCTTTTTCTCCTTTGGTTGTATATTTATTTAGTTTATCTTATATATAAGAAATACTGACTGGGTTTTCCCATTCAGCTTTCTTATATAATATCATATTAAGTTATATGTGTCAATATTTATTTCGTTTATCTTATGTACAATAAATCTTATTCAACTTTTCTATAATTGCCATTTCTTCCTGCCGCTTTTCTTCTTCAAATTCTTCTTTAAAGGAATCGCGCCACTTTTTCATCTCACCTGTATTTTCTGGATCAATCCATTGTGAGATAATCCTTGCAATGTCATCACCACATTTTTCCCGTACAATATCAATGACGTGATGTTTATTTCCTACGGTATCAATTTGTCCATCTGGTAATTGTACTAAATCCATTTCTTCTTCCTTCTCACAGTTCTTCTTTAAATAATAACGTGTCGCGTCTTGTGGATTTTCAATATCATTGTAATTTTCTATAATATATTTTCCCTTAATACCTCTCTTTGTTGCTGGGGCAATTTTACTGCAAAATAAATTATAATCTATCCCTTTTTGAATATATGACTCTGTTAATGCCATTGATCTGCTAGTACAATTAACATTAAAGAATCTAATTGACGTTCCGTCCGTCAATATAATTTTTAATTGATTTCTATAAATGCGGAATAAACAATATCCTGGATAACTGTCCAAAATCTTTTCAAATAATACTTCCGCCCATTTTCTATCGTAATACCAAATACCGATATTTCTTGCGAAATTATTCATCCTTTATACTTTCCTCCAATTGCCATATAAGTCATTTGGCTATAACTCTTATGTACAATTTATTTTACAAACTCTGCTGTTCCATCTTTATAACTCTTTAGTTTCCAACCTTTGCTATTAAACCACTTTTGTTTATACCCATACCTTTTTATCCATTTTTTATTTATTCTCTTTTTCTTATGCTTTTTCGCTTGTACAGTTTTTAAATATTGGATAGTGTATGAATCTGGTTTTCCTGAAATATCCACACCAAAGATTTTTAATATTTTATCTATATTAATGCCTTTATCTGGTTCTAATGTGAATGAACCCTCAACCATATCGAACCTTTTTACACATTTTTCTTCCATTTGCATAAATTGTTTCCTTGTCACTTTTCAAAATATATTACTCAACATCTACCCCACCCCATATAAAAGGAATAGCATATTTATGGGGAAAATTGAAATAAACAATAAAAACAGAATTTTATTTAGTTTTAATATCTATATATTGTGCTTGTAATCTTTTTAAGTACCATATATTGTGTGCTATTCTTTCCAAATAAAAGATCCTTGCACAACAGCTAATAATGCAAATATGAAATACAACAGTAAACATTTCCCACATATTTCCAAAAATGCAATAATCGTAAATCCTTTTGTCATAATCAACGTGCAAATTAAATATGCCGGGCATATAGTCATACAGCACGACATAGCAGCCAACAAAAGAATAAAAACGATAATCTGTATGTACCTAACATACTTTTTTATATATTTCATTTATCTCAGCTCCACAAGATATTTTATAGTACATTGTTCTTCTTTATAAACAATAATCTCATCATTCCTTAACATCTTCCCAGCATGGGCGTGTAAGCAATTTGCTCCGGGACATTCTTTTTGTAATCGTTCATAATTAAAGTTATAATATTTACTATCAAATGAATGTACATCATATGGTTTTCCATATGCCACATCCATAAGTGCCATAAATCCGAAGTTTTCATGCTGTCCACTCCAATATCCATCAAGGCTTGTATAGCCTTTTGACTTCTGAGCTTTTGGGGCATAGTACAGACCATATCCAAACATTTTTCCTGTTATTACGGCATTTGTTGGTCGAAGAACCAAACCAGTATTAATAATTGACCACCAATTCTCGTTCCTGCTGCCATGCCATAAAAGCTTTCGTGTCTTGATATTTTCTTTTTCTACAAAGTCATCAAATCTCTTTTGTGTACGAATGTTACGAACTCTCCAAGCTTTATGGAATCTGTTACTGATTTCGCCCAACTTACCTTTAATCATTTCCACTTCTGAAGCATCAACCTCTTCAAAAATCAGCCCCATTGCTTCAATGATTGTTTCTTCATTATTTTCTTCTACTTTTTCTGGCTCGTTTTGAACAGTGTGTGTAACAACCTGACCTCTCATAACGTCAAGAAGATCCTGTTCATCTTTCAGAATTTTTGCGAAGTCATCTTTTCTTTTTGAAAGGTAATCATTCACGTTTCCCATTTTTCGTGGGATTACAGTAAATAATGTAAGGAGCGTATTATTGAAATCTTCTACAGTTTCTTTGTTCATAAGATCATCAATGACATTCTGTGCCTCGTCCACCATAGCTTGTGTTACTTGCTGCGAAGATACTTTGTAATTTGCCTGGATTTTCTGACGTGCCATATCTTGTAGCCTTTGAACAATTTCGGCAATTACTTTGTTTTCAATTTTTTTATAGCCATCATTAGATTTTACTGGTTCTTTCTGAATAAGATCCTGAACTAAGTGTGTCTGATCGACATAGCCTTTTTTGATTTTTTCTTTATACTTTTTATCCCACTGTGACATTGAGTAGGAAGCGTGCTGGCAAGTTGCACCAACACGTCCATATTCAACTTCAAAGATATCGCCATGTGGAATCATCTTATAATATTTGTTATTATTGTTTCTCGTTACCATAAGAAGGTAAACTGGCGATTTTTCTGACATTCTTACCTCCTACTGTATGCAAACAAGAATCTGTACATCAGAATCCGCGAAAACAAATTCAAACATACTCCATACATCGTCCCACTCTAAACCATTTCTGCCACAACAGATTTTCGGTATAGCCAATTTTTTAATCATCTTTGCGTCCATCTGATCTCTCATATTTACAATAGCATCCAGAAGTCTGTCAGAGTCCGGCTTATTATAACTGTTTTCTTTTACAATCAAATTAAAAACATTATCAACAAGAATGGCTTCACCAAGTTCAATGTCAACATTATCTGTATAGTCATCTACATAGGACGCTTCAATTTTCTCTTTCATTCCATACATTCTCTCAAAGAGTGCCGGAAGCCCCGTAGAAAAATTAAGATCCTTTGAAATTCCTTGTGCCAGGTAATAACTCTGTGGTGCGCTCATAATATTCAAATCAATTTCGGTTATTCTCATATTTGTAATCTCCTTTATTTTGTATGTCTTTTACGGTAATCATTTTCATACGCCTCATTGCAAGACATTTCACCAAAAACTACTCTCTTATCCTCGTTGTATTTGCAAGTTTTACAATCGCGGGCAATGCAATATTTATCGAATAATTCAGCAATATGTTCATTCATCATTTTTATTATCCTTTATTTCGTTTATTTAGTAGTTTTAAAAATTCTTCCTCTGTAATAATAGGTACATCATTTTTCTTTGCATCTTTATTTTTACTGGAAGAACTTTCTACATCATTATTTATAAGGTATGCCGTTTTCTTTGAAACACTTCCTGCCACTTTACCGCCCAGAGATTCAATTTTCTTCTGGATTTCTTTTCTACTTGCAAAGATATGAACATTTCCAGTAATGGCAAAAATCATATCTTTAAAAATTTGTGGCTCGTCTGATACTTGCTGCATCTGAAATTTCATAAGAGATACAAGTTCTTTATATATGTCATTGGCAAAGAACACTTCTTTGAAATACTTGTGAATACTCTTGTTAATCTCAACACCAAACGTGTCAAGCTGTGTAAAATCAAATCCGGAAATAACTGCTGCCTCAAACTTGTTCCAATCGCCGTTAAACTCTCTGCTGATTATTTTTGCCTTGCTGAGTGCCACATTCGGAATGCCTAATGCTGCAATAAAATTTTCCAGTTTTACATTCTTACTCTTTTCAATAGAAGAAAGAAGTTTATCAAATGATTTTTCTCCCATTCCTTCAAATTCCACAATTTCAGTCCTATGCAGATCCAGATTATAAATATCCAGAGGGTTACTAATAATCCCGGCATCAACCAACTTCTCAATCTTTTTATCTGAAAGTCCATCAATATTCATGCCATCTTTTGAAGCAAAATATGATAACCCTCTGATGCTCTGAGCCGGGCAATTTGGATTTTTGCAATAAATATTTATTGTTTCTCCGTCCCCTGCAAAAGTAGTTACTCCGCCACATACCGGACAAGTTCTCGGAATTTCAAATTCGTAAGATGTGCCGCCTGTACACTTGATAATCTGAGGGATAATTTCGTTTGATTTAACCACTGTAACTGTTGCATATGGTCTGATTTTTAATTTCTGCATAGTGTTAATGTTATGCAATGATGCTTTTGAGACTGTAGTGTTATCCAATATGACTGGCTTAAAGACTGCCACTGGCGTTATCTTTCCGGTTCTACCAACTTGCCACTCGATATTGGTTATCGTGGTTTCTTCCTCTTCTTCTTTGAATTTCAATGCTAATCCATTGCGATAATGATGCCCTGTCTTTCCAAGACTTTTTCCATAAGCAATGTCATCGTACATAATAACGACTCCATCAATCGGAGTTTTTGTTTCCTCTGCAATATCAACCAGCTCATTCACAAAATTGTTAAATACCACAAAATCATGTTGTGCCACATCGTATTCAAAGAAGGTACAAATATCAAATCCAAGATTGTTTACTGCATACAATCTGCCAGAAAGTGAATTGATTTCATCAAATCCCTCCAACACATTAAATGCATAAAAGCACACTTTTCTCTTTGAGCATATTTCAGAATTTAACTGCTGTACTGATCCACCAGCAAGATTTCGTGGTGTTTTGTATCTATCTTCTTCCGGCAATTTTTCATTTATCTTTTCAAAATCATCTCTGTGAATAATTCCTTCACCCGTAACCTTCAGATGACCTTTATACGGGATTTTCTGTGGAATATTCATAAAGGTTCTGGCATTATCCGTAATAAGGCTTCCCTCTTCGCCATTTCCTCTTGTACTAGCAGAAACAAGTTCCCCATTTTCATAAATCAGGCAAATAGTAAGACCGTCCAATTTATGCATTAAAAGAGCTTTTCTACCTTTTGCAAAATTCGCTGCAACCGTTCTATCTTTCGTCTTGTCAAGACTCAACAACGGATAACTGTGCTTAAATTTAGGCAACTCTGAATTGACAACATATCCAACTGTGTAATTTGGACTGTTGGCACAGTGAAAGTCTGCTTTATCTTCAAGATCTTTTAATTCATCCATCATAGAATCATATGTAGAATCATCTACCGACGGTCGAGATTCGTTATAATACTCATCACGATATTTATTCAGAATTTTAGTAAGATGTTTAATTCTTGTAATCTGGTCATTAGTAGCCATTACTGTTTTATCCTTTCATTTATTTCGTACAACAATAGGGGGAATCAAATCCCCCTATCTGTTTATTTAATCAGATTTCGGAGATAATACTGCATAACGCCATAAATAAAAATTGGACTGTATGCGTTATCTGGCATAAATACAATTTCAAGATTGTACTTATGATTGAAGCTATGAATGCTTCCAAGATAACTTTTCTTATTGTACTGTGTGTTATATCTACCGTTTACAATATCTTCATAATTGGCATTTTCTATAAGCAGATATTTTTTGTGGGCTTTAGCAACTGCCAGTTCTTCTTCAAAATCTGCACGTTTCGTAGAAAGATTTCCAGACAATTCTTCTAAGCTTGCCTTTCTCTCTACAAAAATATCGTCGTGGAAATAAGTATCACGGAATATCCCTAATTTCTCGTTTTGTGGTACGAAAAAACTATAATCTCCGTTCTTTAATGCTTTTTTCTTGTATGGTATGTCATGTTTATCAAAGTAACCTGTAATATGATCGTTTACCTTTTCCCTTGTATCTACCAATATAACAATAGAATCCAGCAATTCTTTTTCCTCGGAATCTGTGTATTTATATTTTCCAAATAACATTATTTTCTTCCTATAACTTCATATTTGGTAAGCCACCAGTCAAACTCGTTTTCTACTGGAACAAATTTTCCTTCTGATGACATTTTCACCCTTGCTTTTTTCTTCTGGTCGTTTACTCTAACTACATCTCCTACTTGAAGTGGATTCTTATTAAAATCCTTTTTCGCAATTTTTACCGTTATGGTATTTCCATTGGCAAGTGCATAAACCTTCAGTTTTGGCGTATATTTTGTTTCAACGTCCATTACAACAACATATCCTTTGTAATCTTGACTTACAATGTCAACATATCCCAAATCGTTGATCTGATATCCTACCTTATCTACGAAAGTTGTCTTTTCATATGGCATTACTGCAACAAAATCGTGCAATAATCCATTCATATCAACTTTTGTAAATGTCTTTTCGCTTTCTTTTTCAGCGTTTCTTCTTACCAATTCAAGTGGAATACCAAGCTTTTCAGCTTTTTCTTTTTTCATCTGCTTTTTGCCAAAAAGTTCGTTGAAAAAATCATACTGTTTCAATAAACATTTAGCTTCACCAAACTCTCCAAAAAATCCAAGTTCTATCAGAATCTTCATTTGCTTTGAGTTTACCGGAAGTTTTTTTTCTTCTATAACTGCCAACAGATGAATGAAATCTTTAAACTGCATATCTTTAATTGACTGAAACGCATCCGCAACTTTGCTATTCAAATATTTAATAGAGGCAATTCCTTTATAAATTACATTTTTTTCTTTATCAAAAGTATAGTTACTTGTAGAATGTCGAAATTTAATTCCTTCAACTTTTATTCCTTTTTTTCTGGTATAGTTTGTAATATTTAAGGTTTTTTCTTCTTTTCCCTCGAAAATATTTAACGCAGCAGTTAAAAATTCCAATGGGTAATAGTGCCTTAAATATCCACATATATATCCAATGCAAGAGTACGCGTCTGAATGATTCCAGGAAAATGCGTATCTTGTTGCATCCAAAATACCCTGTTTAATAGGTGGGAATATTTCTTCTAATACTTCTACTGATGCCCCATATGTTTCATTGGAATAGCTTATAAACCTATCGTGAATTTCATCAATGAATTTCTCAGTACCATATTTCTTTGCAATTCCACGTCGGACTGTATCTGATTCTGCATCAGAATATCCACAAAATTTTACTAAGAATCTCATAATATCTTCCTGCATGGTTATTCGCCCGGAAGTAACCGAAAGGAATTTATCCAATTCATTAAATCCCGTAATCATAATGTTTCCGTCTGCAACATCATCACGGAAACTTGCACATCCAGGACGTAAAAGACCATTTCCAAACGAAAACCACTTGATATATGAGAAATCTTTGTTATGTGCTTTGGCAATAGCAATTGTTTCGTCTGACATAAATCTTTTCAAATAAGATTGTGCGGATGTACTCTCCCACTGGAATATAAGTGTTGTGTCATCTCGTATGTCTTTCCAAACTTCTTCATCATCCAGATCAACATTGTCAGGAGTCATTCTCTCAATTCCTGCAAGTTTGCACGTTTCATTAATAACACCAATGTTGTCCAAACCAAGGATATCTAGTTTAACGTACATCAGTGCATCAAGCTCTTTCATATTAAGCATTGATACTGGATAATCAGAAGTTGCAAGACTACACATTCCAACTTCTTCTTCAATATCCAAATCGCTTACTAATACACCAGATGGATGAGATCCAATAGAAACTATTGTTCCGTTTACAATATCAACATATTTGAATAATTCTGGATATCTCTTTCTGAAAGCATCATCAATAACCCATTTGTTGTTTTCGTCAAGATATACAGCTTCAGAGATTGCAGATGTTTCAACAATAGACATTCTCAAAGCTCGTCCTACATCTTTTATCGCGCCTTTTAATGCAATAGTATTAAATGTAATAATCTCACTTGCTCTTATATTCGGAAGATCCATATGATCCCTAAGAATGAATTGTTTAATAATGTCTCTGTCTTTTGAGGAATAATCTGTATCTATATCGGCATTTGTTACTCGACTTGGATTCATAAATCGGAAGAAGTTTAACCCAAATTTCTTGCTATCCATCTGAGTAATACCAAGAATATACGCTACTTCACTTCCTGAAACAGATCCTCTTCCATATCCACAAAAGATACCATGCTTTCTTTCCCATTCTCTAAGATATGTTTGTAAAAGCATAAAATCTATTGACTTTGTTGTATCATATACGCTTACTTCTTCTCTTATGGTGGGATTTATTTCTTCTGGCTTATACCTTTTTCTTACATACGGATGATGCTTATATGCTTCATTTATTTTGTTTTTGTATGTTTCTAAAGGGTGGTCATAGATTTTTGGATATTTGGTATTCTTATCAAGTGTAAACTCTTCAATTCTATCTGCCATGCGGCAAGTCTCAGCAATCGCTTCTCGCCAAACCTCTTCTGGCAAAGAATTTTGTATTTCATAGGCTTTACACAATTCAAGATAAGATTTGAATGTCAAATCCCAGGCATCTTCCTCTGCAAAATGTACACCCTTGCTCAACTGAAGAATTTTACGTCCTGCCATATGTGACTCATTAAGTGCATGTGTATCAGTCCCGGCAATTAACGGAATCCCATATTTTTTGCTAAGTTCATATAACTTCCTGTTGTATTGTATCTGATCTTCTACGTTATGGTGCTGAATTTCAAGATAACATCTATCCTTATTTTCTATGAAAAATTTTAGGAATCTATTTTTTACTTCATCAGTTCCTTTATTTAGCGCACCTCCAAGACAAGCAGATGTAATAATAATGTTGCTGGAAGTATTGAATAGATCATCCATATAGATTCGTGGTGCATAGTAAAAATGACTATCACTTCTACAGAAAGATTGTGATGTTAATTTATTTATTTCACGAACACCATCGAGATTTTTAGCAATTAAAACACAGTGATAATTGTCTCTGGTTTTAATGACTTTTTCTTCTTTAATGGTTATTGTTTCAGGATCAATTAGAACTTCTTTCCCGTCAACACTTTCCGCAATATATGCCCCATCTTCACGCTCCCAGTATTTTTCAAAAGTAATTTTTACTTCTTTTTTTGTTTTAACAGATGAGAGTAAATCGACTGCAGTATATGTTGTCTTTGTCTTTCTATTGGTTGTATTATTATCTTCTGTGATATATGCTTCTATTGCATGTATATATTTCATTCCGGCAGCTTCAATAGCTTCTTTTTTGTGATACCATTCAAATACTGATCCATGTTCACTAAATGCCATTGCTTTCATGCCAAATTCTTTTGCTTTTTCAATATACTCTTTGAACTTGGTAACGCTATCTACATTTGTGACACCATTTGAAAGGTCACTATGAAGATGATATACAACATAATTCAAATCAATTTGCGACAAATCAGCACCTCCTAATAGTTCTTATATTCACAATAGGAGTTTCTATATCTGCAAAGATTGTGACAGTAGTAAAAATCTACGTTTGGATTAAAATTCTCTTCTTCGTTTATTTCTGCTATCGTACTTAAAGCCCAGTTCTGTGCTTCGTCATAATCTTCCTTATCAAAGTCAAGAAACAGCCATTTTCTATTCTTAAAGTAATTCCAGCCAATCTTTTCCGGGTAAACTCCGTATTCGTTGTAAACTTGAATTGCATATAAATATAGCTGCCGCTTATATGATTTGAATTTCTTTTCTTCTGACTTTAAAACTTGACCTCTTTTACCTAACGGATATTCCGAAGATTTATGATCCAGAACTATAATTCCACCTGTATTTTTATCTCTGAGAAGTAAATCTATATAACCGACAAATGGTTTGCCACCAACTGTAAAGTTGCATTTCTTTTCAATTCCCAGGATTTCATATTTTTCAAGATCAAGATCAATGTTTTCAAAATACTCAACCGCTTTATCTCGATAATTCTGCCGGATATCTGCAGTCTTGTGATATACCATTGATGGAACTTCTTCATCATAATGAGCGTCAAAATAATCAGCCAGCTCAAAAAGACTAAGCTCACCTTTGGCATATTTCTCTAATATGGTGTGGCAAAACTTTCCAAATTCTGCATAAAAATTATTTTGTCCTACTGCTGACTCAATATATTGTAAATACCATTCATACTTACATTGACAAAATGAATTTATGCGGCTAAAAGACCACTCCATAGAATCTATCAGAAATGAATACTCTGACATTTTTCACCTCTTAAATTTTAATTCTCTGTTTATAAAGTTCTTCCCAGATTTCTTTTCCTTTGTCTACCGGACTATTTTTTTCAGTTTTACCACCTAACAATCCATTGCTGTCATATACAACATATACATTTGTAAAGTGGCAGAGAAGTTGTATAGTATCTTTCTTTTTAATTTCTTCAAGTGAAACATCACTATCGAATGCAATAACAACATCACAATGAAGCTGCACTAACTCTCTGACCTGAAATATATTAATCTGGCTTGTTTCAGAAGATATTGAATTATAAATACCAAAACTATCCAATTTCATAACTGATTTCAGGGATTCAAATATAATTACTTCTTTGCTTCTATCAAGAATCTTTTTTTTGAAACAAAATGCTTGGAAGTAATCTAAATCGCCAACAGGATAATAATTCATATATTTCGGTATATTATATTCTTTATAATTATCAAAAAGCGTTCTGCCCTTCACATTGATTAAATTCCCGGAATTATCAAAAACTGGATATACAATTCTGTTTGATTCTTTATCATACATTACCATGTAATAATCCATTATTGATTGCGGTATTCCTTCTTCGATCCATTTTGTTATTTTTCGTCGCTCAAAATCAGACAGAACACTTTTATCAAGTATCTTATGTGGTTCTGGGATTTGTTTATTTCTTCTTTTTCTGGTTGATTTTCTCAGATAGCGCACAGTAGGAGAGATTTTTGTTTTTACAGTGCTTATCCCAGCTTCACTACCAAGATAATTAATAGCCTGTTCATAGGTCATATTTAAGTAATCTTGGCAAAAATCAATAATATCTCCACCCTTTTTGCAACCAAAGCAATAGTAGACACCTTTATGCGGTGTTACTGAAAATGATCCCGTTCTTTCATCATGAAACGGGCAATTTCCAAAATATTCTCTACCTTTCTTTTTAAGTTCAACGTATTCTCCGATGAAATCAACTATATCTATACTTTCTTTGATTTCCTCAATAAGTTCTTCGCTGTACTCTTCCATTTAGTCCACCTTTAAAATGGTTTCTCTTGCTCCGTATGCTGTTTCGCCTCTTCAATCCGCATGACTGATCCAGAAAATTTGAAATCAATATATTCGTCCTCAAACATTCCCTCTCCCAATCTGTTTAGTTTTACATTAAGTGCATAATTTCCGCATTCTTTTCCATCGTTTGCAATTTCATCAGAAGTCTTTTTTCTCCACTTTGCACTTACACTCGCATATCTCTCCAACTTGTCTGAATCTGCAACTTCATCATTTCTATTAAGCTGCGCTCCAGCCAACACAGGAAGATCAAGTTCACCAGCAATTCTATTTTTCATAAAATCACATTTTGTTCCCAAATCATTGTATTGTGCTGAAGAATCTGATTCGGAACTTTTAAAATAATCATAAATCACAAATTGGAGATTCATACTATACTTTAAAGATTTGCAGATTAGATAGAGTTCTTCATTTGTAGAATTTGGAATAAAGATATGTACAAACGGTTTACCGGAAAGCCAATCATTTGTTTCATCAATTATTTTTTCTTCCTCTGGTAACAAATTACCTTTTTTTATTTTATCCTGTGGTATACCAGTAAGATTTGCCATCATCCTGATGTAAAATAGTCTGTCGCTCATTTCCGTATCGAAGTATACAGTAGGAATGCCTTTCTGTATTTTATCCATTGCCTCATTAAGCATATAGGAGCTTTTTCCCATCTTCATTCGTCCAGAAATCATCACCAGTTCGCCACGTTCATAGCAGAAATATTGTCCTACTTTATTGAATTTTGATGGAATACCAATAATACCATTTTCGTCACGCCTATCCTTAATCTCCTGATATATGTCTTTTGCTTTATCGCCAAATCTCAACACATTTCTGTTGAATATATATTTGCTTGTTAATTTTTCAAGTTCTGTGTATACATCATTACTTAATTCATTCAATTCCATTGGAGTCTGAATTATCTTTTTCTTCATTCTATCAAACAGTTTGATAAGATCTCTTTTAAAAGATAATGTAACAACTTGAGCAACAAGCAAGTTATATTCTTCTATGGTCGTTCTGGCAGCATCTTCACACATATCAAAGAAATCATCCATGTCTGGCATGTTGACACTATCAATTTTCTTTTTTACTGCCGCATTCGATTGTAGCTTATTTGTAATATTAAAAGTATCAATAACTTTTACACCGGACTTAAATAATTCATCTATAGCCCAGTATATGCAGCCATTTTCTTTGTGGTAAAAATATCCGGGCTTCAAGTAATCGCTCTGAAGTATAAATTCCGGGTGATGAACTAATGTCGCAATCACACCAGCTTCCGCTTGGGTATCACATAATACATTTAATTCATCTGACATTATTTTCCTCCTTTTAAGATGCTACCAAATCCGATTGTATTTCCTTTTTGAGTGGTAGCTTTAACTTGCACACTAACTGGCACACTTACCGGAGCAGAAGCAGTATTCTCTTCGTGTTTCATTTCTTCTTTTATTTCTTTTTGTATTCTCAATTCATTCTCTTTTTGATATGCTTTTTTAATTCTTGCGTTATCAATCAGATAATACATTCCTGGTGGATGTGTTAATGGAATTTTATTCGCAATAGCAAATTTAAGACAAAAACTTAAATATCTTCCGGCATTAAGATTTGATTCCCACTTTTCAACATTTGCATTTTCCAATTTTTCCCCAAATACAATTTCATTAATAACTTTTCTCAAATATGCGATAGGGACAGATTTACTAACATGTTGTATATAATCTTCTTCAATTTCTGCAATTAGTCCTTGAAGCTCATAGCAATCTTTATGCCATCTTCTAGTGTTAATCTTTACAGACTCAGGTTCGTAGACAATTTTGTTTTTGTGGGCGCAATGTCCATAACCACATTTGAATTGTTTTGTACCCATTGATTATTCCTCTTTCTATATAATAAAAAGGGAGAACATAAGCTCTCCCAAATTTCATTAATCAGACTTCATATCTTTTTCAAGAAGATATGTAGCTTCCAAATCAGATTGATGTAGAGCCAATATTACTGGATATTTTTCAATTGCTGTTCCAAGAGTATTCCAGTTTTCCTTTGGCTCTGAAAAACCCATATGCCATCTAATAGCGTATCTCTCAAAAGGTTGCAATTTAATATACTCTTCGATCATCATGACCGATTTTTCTCCGTGTCCATAAGGAACACGATCATTTATTGTGTAATATTCGACTGCCGCCCAATCGAATCTTCCTTTTTCATCTCTCTTTGATCCAGTGTCACTGTAAATTTTCTTATTCCTATAATCAATCTCATACATATATGTCTTACATACATCATGCAAAAGAGTGATTATTTTTCTGGAATCTTCCGGCATATCACCTAAAATGCTTTTAAATGGTTCTGACTTGCATTTATGCTCGAACATATGATATACATTTAAGCTATGTAATGCTAATCCACCAGGAAGTGAGCAATGGAATCTTGTAGAAGCTGGGGCTGTGAAAAAATCAGATTTTTCTAAAAATGCCACAAGCTCATTAATTCCATCTCTTTCAATTGAGCCAACCAGATCAAGAAAAAGTTTCTTATTTTCTTCAATGTTTATTGTTGGTGCGCTCATATTTTCTCCTAGTTAAATGGTAACTCGTCATCTACTCCGTCCGGAATATTCATAAATCCGTCTGCCGCTGGTGCTGATTTAGCTGGTTTTGCTGTATTCCCCGCTGCTGGTACATCACCTTTTTTCTCACAAAATTCCTGGGTGGCAACAACAACGTCTGTTGTGTATACTTTCTTTCCGTCTTTTCCATCATAACTTCCTGTCTGGATTCTTCCGGTAACAGCAAACATCATGCCCTGTTTCATGTACTTCTCTGCAAACTCAGCAGATTTTCCGAAAGCTACACATGAAATGAAATCTGCATCCTGTCCACCATTATTGCTTTTAAATGGACGTGATACTGCAAGTGTATATCTCGCAACACCAGTAGGATTTTCTCCCTGGCTATAACGTACTTCTGGATTTCTTACTAATCTTCCTGTTAAACTAACGTTATTCATTATTTCTTTCTCCTTATAAGATAATTATTTTAATTTTTTTAACTCTTCAATTAAAGACTTTGTATCTTCAATATTTTTAATAGTTTTTGGATTACCATTTGTGGTGTATTTTTTGCAAATAGCCGCCACTTCGGTATTATGTTCTTTTGAGAGTTCTTTTGCTAACTGGAATGCTTCTGCGTTTGCAATGTCCAGTTCACTTTTCTCTTTCTTCTTTTTCTCGTTTTCTTTTTTCTCTTCTTCTGGAAGATCTTCATCGACGAAAATATAGCTGCCAAGTCCAAGTCTTGCAATACATTTTGTAAGACTTCTCTGCACCGTTTTGTTTACCATCATTGCGTCAACATTTTCATATGGCACTGCCTTATTTCTGAAGTCCATGACTGGAAGGTACTCAGTTGCGGTATGTTCTTTCAGAACTTCATTTCCCCCTGCATCTGTTTCACTCCATACAAGCGTAATTGAAGTTTTAACATGGCATCCAATTGGATCACGCCATACCAACATTCCATCTTCGGTTTCATGGACAGTTGCATAAGATAACGGGAATTTTTTCTTTAATTCTTGCCAAGCCCACATCCAACTCAAATAATTAAGACCATTTTTTTGCTTAATATGCTCATTTACATTAACGGCACTCAGTTCTTCAAACCATTTAACCATTCTATTCTCCTATAAATTCATTGTTTATATATTTTAACTTTTATATCTTATTTTACTGTTTTCGAAGAATTTACAGAGGCAGAAACCTGTTTCATATTTTTCATAAGCTGCAAATTATCGTTTAACATAAGTGCAAGTGCCTGATCTTCTGTGAATCCAACTTCTGTATATGCCAAAAATGTTTTTCTTTTCGCCATTGCACATAAGCGGTGTAATTCATCATTTTCAACATAGTCTTTTGCAATCTCCAGACATTCATTGCCAAGTCCATAGACAACAGGTTTATATTTTTCAATATATCCATGTACTAGGTTAATTGCTACTTCTGGATTTTCATTAAGAAGCTTTAATATAATTTCTAACATTACATGTGTTCCTTTCCTTCTTTAATAATTCTAAGTCCTTTTGCATCCGCTTTCGCGCCGTTGTATTCTTTCCCAGTTTTAATAATCATGTTTACTAATCGTTTGCTCAGATTATATTTTTCTGCACAATATAGAAACAATTCGGATTTTTTATCAAAATACCAATACTCATCATCTTTGTATAAATGGTATCTTAATTTTGGATATTTCCGTTGAAATGAAGTATCACCCTCATTATTACAATATGCTTCTCCAATTTTCTTCAGTTTATATATAAGCTGAAACTCCGCTTTTTGAGCTTCTATTGGATCATCACAGTATTGCACGATTTCAACTATAAGATTACAAGTGCCACCAAAAGATTTTACTTCTTCTTTCCATTGTTGGTTGCGGTGTTTATCGAACTCATAAGCCCTCATACAGTTTCCTTGTGCTGATCCGACATAGAATATTTTGTTTGTCAGAGGATTTTTATGGACATATACATAATATTTTTCTGTCGGTAGCACAAGATCCTTATGGTATAACATATACAAGTCAAACTTAGTTGTCATAATCAAACTATCATGTTGTTCCGTGTAACTGTCGATATTTTAATTATTTATCTGAAGAGACAACCTTAACTGTAGCTCCTGCCTGAACTGTTGCAGTTGCCACTTCGTTCATCTTCTTGTATGCGTCATCAAGTTTATTCGTTAATTCATTGTTAGCCTGTTTTAATGATTCAACCTGACTCTTGAGATTGGCGATTTCTGCCGCTGCCATTTCTTCTGCATGTTTTTTATCAGACTCAATTGCACGCTTTTCATATGCAAAACTTCTTTCAGCTTTCGCTTTCGCTTCTTTCGCAGCCTCTTCTTTTGCAGTTTCCAGTTCACCAGGGAATGCTTCAATCTTCTCTTTCATCTCCTGGATTTCTTTCTCTTTTTCTGTAATTGCATCTTCGCGGGCTTTTACTGCCTCTTCCTGCTTCTGGATTTCTGCTTCTCTTTTAGATTTTTCATCATCCCATGCGTCAGAATCAACTTTCTTATTCATTCTCAGATTGTATTTGTATTCATCTGCTTCACGGATTCTCTTCTTTTTAAGTTCTTCTTCATATTCTTCCGCTTCTTTATCAGCTTTACTTTTTGCCTTAGAAAGCTTATTTTCAAGTTCTTCAATCTCTTCGTCAACTTCCGCTTTACGTTTCGCTAACTTAGAATCCTGTTCATCTTTCAGCTTTTTATATTCTGTGTCCATATCAGCAATTTTAAATTTGTGAGCATTAATAATTGCTGCAAGGCTATCCGCTTCGGTTTTGATTCCGTACAGACTTTCAAGTTCTTTTTTATATTCATCAATCGCAATTTTCAAATCTTTATACTGCTTAATGATTTCTTCTGAGAACACTGAATTTTTTGCTGCTGTTTCTGCATTTTTGAGTGATGCTCTAAGTGCTTCATTTTTTGCTGTTTCAATTGGAGAGTCATTCATTGCTTTTAAAGCTTCCAGTTCTTTTAAAGCCTGGTTATACGCTTCTAAAATCTGTGCCTTTGTTGACTTCTCTGTAATTTTAATTTCTCCCATTCGAGATCCTTTCTTTTTACTTTTAATTTCTCTTTGCCATCTATGTAAAATTGATTGATTTTCTAAATAAAATCAACATTTTATCTTCATTCTACTTACAAAACCAATCAACAATAAAATATAATCACATATGCCAGATTTACTATTTCTGATCTATTTTATTCGTTACTGTACGAATATTCTTAAACCGTTTCTCAATGTAATCGCGATCTTTAGTAAATGTGGGGATTTCCTTATCAATAACCCACTTGCTACGTGTAAACTCGTCTGGTGTTCCTTCATTATAGGTCTGTGGAACTTTGACACAACAAGTTCCTCTTTTAAGGTAAATTGGATAATCATTCCAGTTCACATTCTTCTTCAACATGAGCATATCCATAAGTTCTTTTTGGTTCTTATGTTCAAGCTGCTTTGCTGAAAAGTTTGCCTGTGCAACTGACTGAATAGAATTTCTCACACAGTCATTTTGTCTCCAGATAAACCCATTAATAACTTCAAATTCTGGCATATTCCATGCCCGACTGTCGAACATTGCCTTTCCGCATTTCCTAGCGTATTTGGTATAATAATCTGTTACTTTCTTTTTATCGGCTTCTGTTTCGCATCCTTTAAGTTCCTTTCTGACTCTCTCTTTAACGATGTCAGTATAGAACTTGTTAAATGCCATTGTTGCCATGCTTGCAGAAATTGTTTCAACCTTACGCTTTACATATCCAAACCATGCTCCCTGTGCCATTGATTTATAATCAATCAGTAAAAGGGTAATCTCATCGCTCTGTGTATATCCCAGTACACATCCAGAAATATTCTCGCAAAGATACTTCATAGTCTGCTGCATTGCTTCTATCAAAATATTATCAAAAGGTTTTGCCAAACCTCTTGTAAATGTATGGAATGCTTTGCCATCAATACGAATCATTACAGGAACTCTTTTTGTCAGATAATCTTTTCTTGCATCCTCATACTCTTTCATTCGTTTTGCGAAATCGCTTGTGTCCACTTTTATTTTCTCCTTTTGTTACAGATCGTTCTTAATTAAGGACTCTGGATTTATGCATTTGAAAGAAATGTTCTGTTCAACATTTCTGAATACACAGCCTTCTCTTTCTCTCGGATAAATCTGGGATTTCCCCTGTACATAATGCACCAAATCTGAAATTTCCCAATCTTCCGGGATAACAAATTTGTCATCAAAAATCGGCACTATGTATATTCCATAATGCAGGAGGGTTCTCTGCATCTCTTCTGTTGTGAGCTTTCCTTCTGGTGAAATCAGATTGAACGCCCAGAATCTTTCACCGCCATCCATCGGATATTTGTTTCCCTGGATTCCTTCTCCGGTAATTTCTCCCTGAAGAACAATCCAATCAAGTCCACCGATAAGCGTCTGTAATGTTTCTTTGATTTTGAACTTTCTCGCCACATTCCAATAATACGAATTATCCTCTGTCACAAGCCGTTTGTTTCGACTGCAAACTCCAAACTCATATTTATTCTTTCCTACTTTCTTTAAGAAAAATGTGGCAGAAGTGCCATCAACCTTTTCCGTCACACTCAACACTGTTTTGTCTCTTTTCAGCTTTTCAAACAGTCTTGTCATGTTCTGGATTCTTTCTTCATCTGTCTTTTTAATCCAATTCGGGAAAGTGTCTTTTACGGATGGTTTCAGATAGATTTTTCTGAACCATTTGAATCGCATGAGAAACTTGATAATTGGATTTCGAGACTTCTTCTTGTTTTCTGATACAACTGCGTTCTCTTGCTCCGCTTCTGGATCATATTTCGTAACACCTAATATCTCTGTTACATCATCACCAATTTTGTAATCGCCAGGCGGCAAAACAGCCAAAGGCAAAACAAGTCCCTGTGAGACTTGACCACGTAATTTAATGGTCTTAACAACATACCTTCTTGATTTCAGGAAATCATACTCTGGAGTTTTTGGCATTTTACTATCAATTTCGATGTAAACTACCTTGTCCCCCTGAGAAAAATTATCGCTTTTTGAGATAATTACTTCCCATCCATCAATTTGTGCTACCTCAATTCTGTCAGCATTCGGAATCGGCTTGATATTAGCAATTGTTCTGATTGTTGCTAACTTTCTCATTAATTCCTCTATCTCGAAAATATTTATTTTTAAACTGGTGGAATTGGTGATGCTTGATAGAATCACTTCCATCCACCAATGTAAGAAATATACGTTTTCGAGACACTTATTTTGCTCGTTCAATTAAAAGTTGAATGCAGAATTAGGTTTGCTGTATGTGTCTCACACGGACATTTTTAGCCTTTGGCTGTATATGTCACCGTATAAATTTTTACTCTATAATAAATCTTTTACTGCAGCTTCTACCGGAGCATATCTCTCGGAATCAAGCTGATCTGTCAGGCACTTATATGGATCAAGTTCACCACTGAGTACCATTTTTATAATGTTTACTGAGAATCCAGAAACAAGTGCAACGCCAAGTTCGTTTTCCTTTACAGGAATTGTTCCAGTTCTTGAATTTACATTCCAAAACACCAGTCGCGGCATTTTATATCCATGCACTTCGAATTTCTCAGCAATCGTATCAAAAAGTTTCTGATTTGGTCTGCCTGTTGTAGCATAATCAAATTCCATATCGCTTACGATAAGAACGTTTTTCGGCATATCTTCCTGCTTCATTTTTCCTTTGATTGCTACATTAAGGATCAAATCAAATGTTGCTGCAATATTTGTGTTGGAGCAATCTGATTCTCTATATGATCTGATAAGCTTATCTCTCAGTGAATCCATTCCAGTAAGGTCTACTACTTTTGGTCTACTTCCAAATGTAATATATTTATCTTTGAACTCTCCAGATGATCTTTCAGAAAAATAGATAGCCAATGCTGTTGCTACATCCAATGCCGTAACACTGCTATTCGAATCAACTCTGCAAGTCATACTTCCTGATCCGTCTCTTACAACCAATGTAGAAGAATCACCCTCTACTAAATCCGGAAGTGCTTTCCATAATGCTTCAATCGCGGTATCTTTATTCTTTACAGAATAATAACCTCCATACTTATGAACGATATCGTGCGGGAAAAGCACACTTGCATTAATCTTGGCTTCACCTTTTTCAAGGCTTCCCAGATATTCTCTACGTCTTTCCTCATCGTTTCTAAGAAATGCGTCATTGTAAATCAGGTTTGCTCTTGATGGAACTGCTTCATAATTGATTTTGCCCCATTCTTTTGCAGACATCTGACGTTCAACGATTTTAATATATTCACGAAGTTTTGATAATATTTTTCTGTAATTCTTCTCACTCAGTCCAAGATATGTTCTAACAACAGTTCCATTCTTCTTTGTCTGTTTAGAAGAAGCATTACAGCTCGGAAGCCATTTTCCAAGTAGGGATATTGGCTTTCCTTCTTCCATATTTTTTAAATCTTTTTCTAACTGCTCTTTAATCGCAGCCAACGCATAAGCTTCGCATTCTGTTCCAAGCAGACACATCAGATCATCGTATCTGCCATATTCAGGAATGAGTTTCACAAACGCTTTCACAATATCTGGTTCAGTGTTCGCCAGATGGTTCATAATAACTCTGAAGCTTCTTCTTTCTCCAAGCCCCTCCCTTGCGTCACGCAGATAGAAAAGCCATTTCAGTGCATACAGTTTGTTATCCAGAAATGCATCAGTAAATTTACCAGTGATTTCTGTTGGTTGCATTTTTCTTAATGATGCAGTGGCGAAATTCAGATCAAGCAGATATTTCCCGGTTGTTCTGTAACCCAGTGCGCCATTCTCTGTCCGGCTTCTGTTCATATCGCCGTTTATTAATTCTTTTTCTACAGAATCCATAAAACCCATATTGGTTTTCCTCCTAATTTTTCGAATCACTTTTAAAGTTATTAATTCCTATACATTATTACTTTTACCTTTGATGAAATGTATAAAAAATTAGAATGTGCATGGCAAGACTTGAACTTGCGACTAATCCGATTCCCATATCTATAGTTGCTGTCAAAGGCTTTTACAAGTCTCATTATTTATTCTTGTCAGATGCTCTCCCGACTGAGCTACATGCACATTTTTCAAGACACTTTTTCTTCACCTACGCACAGTATAATTTGATTCTTTGCTGTTTAGTGTCTTTGGTAGTGGACTGTAAGGGACTCGAACCCCTGACCGATCGGTTATGAGCCGACTGCTCTGACCAACTGAGCTAACAGTCCTGAAAAGGCAAGACGGGAATCGAACCCGTGTAAAGCGATTCCTACATTTTCCATTTTCTTTAAAATTTTGAAATTGCTGTATGTGTCTAAATGCTAGACACGGTTCATAAAAAATTATCGCCGCGTATACCACTCCGCCACTTGCCTAAAACGAATAACCGGATTTGAACCAGTGCCTCCAACACAACAGCGTGGTGCTCTACCAACTGAGCTATATTCGCTACATTCTGTCTTTCCAGAATGTCATAAAAACGTAACAATGATAGATGTAAAAACTGTAACAAATTGTAATGTGGATATCCAGTCCTTGCTAAAAGGCACTAACACGCCAACCGAAACTTCGCAAAGACATTTGTGCCTCAAATGCTATCTGCTTTAGCATTCATCCGTTGGCATCAGAAGTTTCACCGTCTGTATAAATCTTGATAGCAGAAATCAAAATTTTACAGCTAGCGTAGATTATACAACCAGACATGCGCTTGTCCTGTACATCGTACAAGGTCACATAATCTATTGGCGTAGCCGGGATTCGAACCCGACACATTTCGGTTTTGTGGAGGGTGGAACAGATAAACGATTTTTAACCGATGACTTTACCCATTTTGTCTATACGCCGACGCTGTGACTTGGACTCGAACCAAGAACCTACGGCTTAACATGCTATCGTTAAAATTGCTGTATATGCCTAATACTAGACACATTGGTTGACTTAACGTTGCTCTACCATTTGAGCTATCACAGCTTTTTCTTTATTTTGTTTATCTTATTTAAAAAACAATGGTGGGGGGTTTGGGATCGTGCGGAATCGAACCGCAACTAAAAACATGCGAAAGTTTTCATCTTGTGTAAAATTGCTGTATGTGCTTCCCACCGCAATACACATTCAAAAGCATCAACCAGATCAATCCCATATTTATTATTTCGGTGTTGACTAAGATATCCCTCTTAGTAGGTTATACAATACCCAATAAATCCAATGCAGTCCGGGTCAGATGCCACTGAACACCCACAATGTCAAGTTACAAACTCTGCATTTTCAAGACACAGGACGGATTTGAACCGTTTCGTCAGACCACCAAAATCTTTCTTTATCCTTTTATTCATTTGCTGCGTGTGTCTTTGATCGCTAGGGATGAGACTTGAACTCATAACAACATCCTGTATGTAATGGAAAAGAATTTTGCTGTAAGTGTCTGAATGCTAGACACATTTTTCTTTTATGCGCTCTACCAATTGAGCTACCCTAGCCTATTTATTTCTTTTGTTCTCTCTTGAACAATTATATATTATCATACTTTTCTGTTTTTGTCAATAGTATTTTAACATATTTTTTATTTCTTTTATCTCTTATTATTCGGTAGGGTGAGAAAGTTCCCACCCATTAATTCTGATAAAACGCCTTTTCCCAAGTTTCATATAATTTCTTCAAATTAAATAACCTGGAATACATCGTTGTGCTTTTTATATTCGGTTCTTTTACAAGAATTTCATTTCTAATTATTGTATCAATATATTCCATAGGTGTACCGGATTTGTGTATTCTAATTAATCTGTGGCTTTCTGCCAGTTTTGATTGAGTAAGTTTTTTGTATATATTACTTTCTTCATAATATTTTTCATAAAATTCTCTGGCAGTGCGCATGATCCTAACAGTGCTTATTGTGGCATTCTCAGATCTTCCTTTTCTCAATGCACTAACTCTTGATCTTATCAAATATTCATTATCACAAATGCGTTCTTTTTTATCTTTTGACCTCTCTGATTCTGCATAATCAACGGATTCCTGCTCTGCGCAAAATCTACATAACAACAGTTCCTTTTGCGACACATGATAGTCAATTGGATATAAAGGACTATGAATTATCATATTCTCATAATCAACATCAGTTTTCTTTAAATTCATAATCTCTTCCGGTTCTAACTCAAGGAACATCAAACGAACTAACAGCTCATTTGGCTTTTCTACACCATCGTTGTAATCTGATGTTATCTTATATACCTCAGAACACATTTTTTCAAATTCTTCTTCATCTTTTAAGTATTGCGCCAGAAGAGAACGCGACTGGTTAACTTCGCTAAAATCTATTTTTTCAAAATTATTTTCTCCAACAATTTTTCCATTTTGCAAGCACCAATCGACATAGCTTTTTAATAAACTCATTGTCTGTATAAGGTTTCCGGCTTTTGCTCCTGTTTTAAGATCCAAAACCGTAAGTATTTCATCCGTATTCATTTCACAAATATCTTTATTGAATGTTGATTCAAGATCTTCAATGCCTTGGAAAATACGTATATATGCTTTATAAGAATTTTCGTTCGCTAATGTGTTCAAAAAATCTTTTTTCATTTTATCATTGTACATATAGCGTCCTCCTTTTCTTTACAAAACTGGAAAAAGTGTCGTCTGTTACCATCTACGCAATATTTTTTAATTTCATTATCTGTAAAGTCAGTATTTGCGATAATTTGAGTTAAGATTTCTCTCCATTCAGGGTTCCCCTTTAAAATGCTACTTATCATTATATAATAGTTAATCGCCAGATAGTCAACTACCCATCACCTAAAGGTAATGGGCTTGTAACTGCCCAGTCGTAGTAACGGCTTACGCCTCCGACCTTTTATCCCCAATAGGCATTGCTGCCTAAAGTGGCGTTACATCATTGGGTGGTTGACAGCACCCTTTGTAGCAGAGTTTACTCTGTTACAACTGTATTAGGTACTTGGCTATCAGCAAGATAGTTTATTCCCATACGATACAGATTCATAGCTCCAATACGGTCATCATTAGACGTATAACCGCAGTTTTTGCAAGTAAACAAATGTATTTTCTTATTACGATTAGACTTTTCAGTATGTCCACAAGCAGGACAGCATTGACTGGTATAACGAGGATCCACCTTTATTACAGAAGATTGATTCTGCTTCGCTTTGTAAATCAGCTTCTGCTCAAGGTCATAAAAAGACCATGATACAGAAACATAGCGGTTTTTTGTTTTGACACGTTCTGTAACATTGCGAATACCAGTCAAATCTTCTAATACAAAGAGAGTATGCTTTGGATTACCGGTGGCGAGTGCCTTCGATACCTGATGGTTAATATCCTGCATCCAACGGTTTTCTCGCTGACCGATAGCTTTTAGTCTTCGCCTTGAGGATGGCGTATGTCGCATTTGAAGTTCTTTACGAAGCCTGGAATAATTAGCCCGTTTCTGTTTAATAGCTTTACCACTAACAAATCCAGACTTATGTTTACTGTCATAAGTTGCAATAACAAAGTTAATACCTCTGTCAATACCTACAACATTACAAATATCAGAAATATTACTTTCTTCAACCTCATAGGTAACTGGTATATGCAGATAGTATTTACCATGTTTATTTACAAGTTTGGCAGTACCAAACTTGTAAATAGAATGGTTAAAATACTTAGACATACCCTCAGCAAAATAAGGAAGTTTCACACGACCATTAAGCGTATTAACGGAAAAGCAGTTTTGAGTTAAAGAATAATCTCTGTTCCAAACCAGGTCGTACTGAGGTTTTTTAAAAGATGGTTTTATCCATTCATTCTGATTTTCAAGAATGGTCTTATATCTTGCGATAACCGTTTTAAAAACAGACTGCGCCATTTGTGATTTGAGACTGAACTTTTCTCTTAGAGTAGAGTACAAAATTTTATTGAGTGAGAACTGCTTTAGGTCATGTGTGCGGAATACATAATCTGAAACATAATTACAGGCATCACAATAAACAGACATTGTTTTATTAAGCAAAACTTTATCTGTATCAGTTGCAACTATCTGAACTTTTGCAGTTATAGTTATCTGTTCCATAAAATTTATTCCTCTCATTGATACTTCACTAGCAATAGTGTATACTAATATTTAGTGAACGTCAATAACTATCAGAGGTGATTTATGGATAATAGATATTATCGTCATAACAGACGAAAATACAGTCTGAAAGTACATATAGTTCTTGTAACCAAATACCGCAAACAACTACTACAAGGCTCTATTGCTGATGATGTGAAACAAAAGATTCTCGATATAGCTAATACTCGTGGCTACGAAATAATTGCTATGGAAACAGACAAAGACCATATACATTTTTTGTTAAGTTATGATGCAACGGATAGAGTATGCGACATTGTTAAAATTGTAAAGCAGGAAACAACATACTACTTATGGCAAAAGTATAATTCGGTCTTATCAAAACAGTATTGGAAGAAAAAAATATTTTGGTCAGATGGTTATTTTGCTTGCAGCATTGGAGAAGTGTCATCAGCAACTATACAAAAATATATTGAGAGTCAAGGATAATAGATAACAATTTACAAGGCTCCTCCCACCGCCTAAAGGCAGTGGGTTTCCGCCCATGACAAACGAAAGGATTTATTTATGAACTGACCATTTTGTTTTCTTTACCTTCGCAAAATTACTAAAATCATCATACATAATTTTTGTAAGATAATTCATAAATGTAATCAGCCAGTCTCTTAATTCATCCTGATCTGCTTTTGTTTTTAGCAATTCTACATCATAATATCTTGATATAGCCTCTGCAAATTCAATATATAGAATAAAGCCGCTTCCTCTTCTAAGTTCAACGCCATCTTTTGTAATATTCTTTACATACAACTCATCTGCATCACTACTTCTCATAATTGAGTCAACAATCTTATTCTGTACAGTCAGCTTCATAGCATCTTTGTGACGTTTTGGAATAGGAACAGTTGTCCATTCCTGATTTAAGATTCTTCTGGTATCTGTTGCAGTTAAATATGTGAAAAATATACCAAATTTATCATCCTGGTGTTTTGTAGATAATTCACACGCAATAGAACGATGATTTCCGTCTGGTACAATAATTGTTCCTGATGTTATTGTCAAAGTTTCATTATCCTCATTGTAAACTGGAGGATCAGCTTCACCGTCGTCCATCAGATTAAATCTTATACCATTATAAAAGAACTCACCGTTATTTATAAGATTTGCAATTTCTCTAGCACTTTTCTTATTTACTTTTGTTTTTAACTCACCGTATTTATCTTTTTTATAGTTTCGCTGCAACTCAGGTATGATTTGTAGTTTATTGGCATTTTTCAGCTTCTTAATCTCGCCTACACTTAACGGAAACATATATTGATTATCGGCAAGCTTTTGTACATGCTTAAAAACGATTCCATTTTTATAACTATTATTATCATTTTCTGGATCGTAATATTTATAATTCATAATTTCTGCTGGTTCAAAATAATCTTCTATTTTCCCAACAGTTTTTGATACTTTTGAGGCAGCATTTAAAATCCAATATAACTCTGCATCGCTTGCATCTTCAAGTGAATATCTTCCAGACAGCATCTTTAAGAAATCACCTGTTGTAATCTTATTGTCATGCATGATTTCTTCTTCAAGCTCTTTAGTCTTTGCCGGGCTAATACCCATAATGAATGATTTCACTTTTTCAATTAATTGATTCCTACTGTCTGTTGATTTCATGCGACTACCCCTTTCTATATTTTGTTATCTTAAAGATAACATATTTTTCAAGAGGTGTCAACATGAAAACAACAATTATTTCCTTTAGCTTATGTGGGTGCTCAATTCTTTCACGATTAAATCTCTTTCTTCATCTGTCATTTCCAGGTCTTTTTCTCGAATCTTCAGACAATCAGTATCGTTTTTTACAATTTCGACGCTTACAATATCATGGATTTCGTCATACACAATAATCACCTCAAAATAAGAAGATTTATGTACAATAACTCCAAGTGCATCGCCAAAATCTACGTAATCATTTTTTGTGGATTTCTCAATAGCTTCTTTTACATTCACACACATGTTTTCTTGATAGTTAAACTTCATTCCTCTATTCCCCTTTCGACAGAATCCAAGTAAGTAGCGAAATTTTCTAATCGAACGTATGTTTTTATTTTACTCTCAATAACAGTATACGTCAATAGAATATTTTCAAAATCTTGAAATTCTTGCAACCTCAATTAATTTTTCATTATTATTTTCTACTGCCCCGGCAATCACAAGTTGTAAAAGACCATTGAGATAATGACTAATCTCAACATCTGGAATGCCAATATTTTTTAAATCATGTCCATTTATATCCAAATGTTTCAAATCATAACAATATTCACATGGATTTGAGCATATTTCTTCAACGATATCTTGTGCTTTATATAAACACTGTATCATTGATTTTCCGGCATTTTCATCAGATATCATTTTTGCCAACTTAAAGTTAATAGTTTTTATTATATCTTCTTTTTGATATCTTGATAATAAACGTCTTATACTTCTAATAGAGTCCGTAATAAGTTCTTTTCTACATTCCATAATGTTGTATACAGACTTCGAAACTTTATTTGGGTATTTCATAAGAATATCAGCTACTATATGATAGTTCTCTATTTTAGCCATATCAATTAAAATTGCCAGCTTTTCACACAAGTTATCACAATTTCGAATCATGTCTACTGTTTTATCCCACTTTGTTATCTTGGCAATGTCCGGCATAATATAGCTCAAAATATCCTGGTATTCTTTTAAAATATCAAAGTTGCCACTAATTTTGTCTGTACAAATAGTTTTTGTAAACTCACTTTGCTTTCTTTCAATCGCAATGTGATCGAGCAGCTTCATATGTTTTCTCATCGCTGTTGCAGTATTTTCTTCTATTTTGAACTTGAATCTAACAGCAAATCTTAAAGCTCTGAGAATACGAAGAGGATCTTCTCTAAATCTGTCGTCTGGATTTCCTACACATCTTATAATTTTATTTTTTATGTCATCGACACCATCATGTAAGTCAATGATATTTTCTCCGTCATAAGCAATTGCATTAATTGTAAAATCCCTTCGCAGCAAATCTTCAGCCAAATTTCTTGTGTAACTTACTGTATCAGGGCGACGATAATCCGTATATTTTCCATCAACTCTATATGTAGTTATCTCATATGGTTCATGGTCAATTATTATTGTTACTGTACCATGCTTCAATCCAGCAGTCATAATACGAAAATCTTTGAATATCTCTATTATTTCTGTTGGCTGTGCTGATGTAGCAATATCCCAGTCGTGCGGCATATATTCCATAATAGAATCTCTCACACATCCCCCAACAATAACCGCCTCATGTTTGTTTTCTTTTATTTTGTTTAAAATCATTTTTACATTACTTGGCATAATTATATCAAGGTTCATAATTCTTTTTATACACTCCTATCTCTGGTTTTCCATTTTTATCAACAATGTAATATGGAGATACAGACATACAACCATCCCAGGTATCATAAAAAAGCCAATACATAACTTTTGTATTTTTATCATACACAAGGCTTTCTCTCTTAGTTGTATTATAATCTCGATGACTAATTTCTATGAGATCACCATAAACAAAAGTTTCTTCTCCATATTCATTTACAACTACTTCTTTGCCACATCCAGCAGCCGAAAACATAAGCGTGAATGCTGTTAAAAATACAATTGCCTTCTTCATATTAATACACCTCCTGATTGCTAAACCTCATTTTACCATATATGTCGTAATATGTAAATATTTATTTCTTTTAACTGGAAATTATTTCCAGGAATATTTGGTTCTTAGAATGTGTTCTTTGTTCATTTCAACAAGCATTTCATAAGCAGTCTCTTTATCTGGTTGTTCTGGTAATGATGTATTTTCTGCGGCGTACTTCATCTTCTTTTCAAGATTATCAACCAACTCAAAAAATTCAGAATGATACGTCCCATCCGATTTCTGATATTCACCGTTACGAATGCTCATAAGCAAGTCGTGATCTTCTTCCCGGTATGTAATAATTTCTTCTTTCGTTAAAATGTCAATACACATAAGATACAACCGTACAAGATGCATAGCGTGCTTATTAAGGTGCAAGTCATCTTTCTTTGTATTTCTTTTACCAAGTTTGTCGTAATCTTTAACAATGGTATTGACTTCACTCCATATGTTTCTATAATCTCTTAGGGGGTAATGGTGCAAAACTACATCGCAGAACATTTCTACTTCCATATCTTCTCTTTCAGAAACATCCGGGTATAGCTCAATACTGCCATATTCAAACTGTCTCACACTTTCCATACGGCGCATTACAGTATTGTACTCGCTAAATGCGTGCCGTAAAGCCCCATGATCGCCACAAAATGAGTATTTTATTGGTTCGCCATTGATTTTATGATACCGGCTCACAATGTCCTCCATAGCATGTGTGATTGAACCCAGGATATGTTTTTCTTTTTCTGCTTGTGGGTATGAATCTCTTGCAAGCGCATTCTGCAGTCTGCGTAACTGGCTATTCGCATATCCACCAAAAGTTTTAATTGCCCTCCTGGACAAGAAGATTTTTCTGTTATCAAGAAGTAACTGCCCTTCTGGACTGATAATAAAGTAGTGTTCTGGCTTACATCCAAGAATTTCTATGCAGTTAGGATTACAAGAAAGCAACAAGTCAATCATTTTGTTCAATCCATAAATTACAGTATCGGTGTTGCGATCCTCGAACTGCTCAAACTCAATGTTTCCAAGTAAACTCTCGATAGGATTAAAAGTGATTCCTCGAATATCCGTATCTGATGTAGCAATATTCGTACCATAGGCGTGACTGCCACCATATGTAAGAAGAATAACATTATCTCCTAATGCTGGATCTTCTGTTAAAAAAGCATAATCCTTATTTGCCAGAAATTCCCAGTTCATGTTCTTTTCACTCATTTTCTTCACTCCGTTCTTTATTCATAATCGGTTGCAATACATTTTCGATAAAGTCATTGGAAAGATCCGGACGATCTGCACCGTTGCATTTAAGTACAACTTCACAACCCCAAGCTAAAGCACCACAATAGTTGAGTGGCTGATTGGTAAGAATTGCTTTTATCTCTCCATAGAAATCATCATCATTGTATTTCTCTTTATCCTCTGGTGTTGTCCATCCCCAGATACTTTCTCCGCACGCATCATCATCTTCCGGTGGGATATAGAACTTAATGCATCCGGCTCTAAACTCTTCTTCCGATAATGACTCAATAAGATCTCCTTTATAAGCCATACCACGTTCCTTGAACAGTTTCTTGATCTCTTCAATATTTTCTGTATTATCCATTCCTTTTCTCCAATTCTTTATAGATATACTTTTTCATCTTTTCTTCAGCTTCCATCATCCACCAGTATTTACCGTAAACATCTCGTACAGTTCCACCACTATACACGTAATAATGTTTTAGTGGCAAATCCTTATATTCCGGCAAAAACAGGTCAACGTGCCGCTTCACTTTATACCAAATGGATCTAATGATACGATCCTCGAAATCTTCTACTGGCTTCTCAATAGGATAATACAATCGCAACTGAGTGCCACATTTCTTCGCATCATATCCAGATAGTTCTCTTAGTTCATCTTTCGCCGGGCATTCATCTGAAATACCAAGCCAAAACCAATATGCCTCTACAGACATAAACTTTCCGTCTTTTGTCTCTATCTCTTGCCTGTAGAAATTGCTCAACATGCGTCCAAGCTCTGTTTGACTCCCACTGTACACATTGATATGATCTTTGCCATCCATGTTCGGATCGAGTCTTTTCATCATATTACCTTCTTATATGATTCTGGAAGTGGTTGCCAGGCTGTAACAGAAGCTCCAAGATTTCTGCCATAACTCCACGAATTACTATATTCCCAATACATTCGCTTCACGACAGTAACACGGTTGTTTTTCAATGACACCATGACCGTCACTTCTCTTCGTTTCTTTTCACTATCATTAAAAAAATCTTCTGGCTTATAAATTGCAGAAATCCAACCATTTTCATCACGATATTTTTCTATCAATTCTTTATTAAAAATTTCTTTTCTCATAATCCCACTTTTTATTCCCATTAAATACTCTAACAAATACATGCGCATGTGTATTTTTGTAATTTTCTATAAGTTCATTTTTATCCATTTTTGAATAATACACTTTCCATTTAGAATACACATCTTCTGGAACTTCATTATCTTTCAATGATTCTGTAAATATTTCTAACTTATTACAACAACAATACTCTTTTGTATTATCATATTCTCTCCCACATATGAAAAATTCAGCACTTTGGTATATAATTTTTTCATCAATAGGAAGATCATGTATTCCCATGTACAAAACGTATTCACCTTTATAGGGTATTTCTTTTGCCTCAATCACTAATGGTTTCATATACAATTATTCCTCTTATAGTAATGGCGGAACAGAATAAATCCTGTTCCACCAAACATACTTTATCTTTTATGTTTTTTAGCTTTTGCAATACCGAAACCAACAACAAAAGCTGTTGCGATACAAACGACAAATGCTCCGATATTTATAACAATCATTATTTGTTACCTCGCCTACGTCTCATTTCTGCCAGAATATCATCAGCTTCGCGATTTCTTTCTTGCGCTTCCATTCTACGGTTCATAGCTTCAGAACTGGTATCATATGCAATTTGAGCACCTGCAGCACGTTCTCTGGTTCTCTGCGCACCCTCTCTTACTCTTTCAAGCATACGATCACTTTCACTTGAACTTGCACTTGCATTCATTCCCTCATGTAAAGAAATAATCTGCTGATCTGCTTCCATCTGGTAAACTGTTCTTTCTTTCTCTTCTTTGAGTTCATCAAGCTCCTGCTTAATTGCATTGCGGATTTCTTCCTGCTGTTCTTTTGCTTTTTTGTACTCTTCGATAGTTTCCTTTAATGTATTGATTTTTCCCTGAACGGTAACTTTTTTCATTGCATACTGCCTGGCATTTTCTTCATCACCAGAGTCAAAGCAACTGTTAATGGATTTGTCAATCTTCATTAACTCTTTCTTTAAGTCGTACTGCTCTTTCTCTGCTTCATCCAGCTTCCCGGCAATTTCTGTATATGACCGTTCTGCATTGCTGTATAAAGTTTCTTTTTCTCTAATTGCATTGTTGAAATAATCTCTTGCACCATCTGGTGTAGAAGCATCCTGTCTCACTACTTCTTCGGTTCTTCCTCTAAACTTGATTACAAGCTGCTTAAAGAATGTTTTATTGACTATTAGTGCCACTACTGCAACAACAACCAAAAGGCAAATACAAAAAATTACTACGTTACTTGTACCTACTGTCATTTTACGCTACCTCAATTCCAAATTTTTCACAGAGTTCTTCAAGCCCTCTTACAACACCCTCACCGATTGCGTGGAATTTCCAATCATTTCCATCACGATAAATTTCTCCGGCAATAATAGCAGTAGAATTTCCGAATTTTTCTTTAAGATCATATCTTGCAATTTCTTTTCCATTCTTGTTATTAATAACACGAATGTATGAGTTATCAACCATTCCAAAATTCTGCATACGGCGTTCTGCTTCAAAGATAGTTGCACAAAATACAATTCTTTCTGCATATTTTGGCAGTTTTTCAAGAATGACCTTAATAACCTCATCATCTCCATCGCCAGATCCGGTAAGATTATCGCCACTATGTATAACACCACCGCTCGGATGTTCAAGGTTATTGTAGAATATAAAATCTTCATCGCATCTTGTCATTCCTGTTTTTGTAACAACAAAAGCGGATGCATCTAAATCAAAATCTCCATCGTCATCGTATTTTGCTGTGTCCCAACCAAGACCCACAGAAATTCCGTCTACAATACTATCTTTTGATAATGCAACTCTTTCTCCCTTTTTAAGACTTACTGACATGTTACTTTATCTCCTTCCTTATTTATATCTTTTTGCCATATCTGGAATACTGCTATCATGCGTTCCTTCTCCGATGGCTTTAAACTGCCACTCGTTGTTTTCATCACGATATAATTCACCAACAATAAGTGCTGTACATCTGTTATAATCATCTGTAAGATTGTAGCGACAGATTTCTTCTTTGGTCGCATCATCTACGATTCTTGTATAACAGTTTTTAATCATTCCAAAATGCTGCCCTCTTACCCTGCAGTTATAAATATTCACAGCTACAACTAACTTTTTAATATCTTCTGGCATTTTCTTCAGATCAATTGCAATCTGTTCATCATCATTCCTTTTACCTGTTCCACCAACAAGGTTGTCGCCTCTGTGCTTAATACAACCGCTGTCATGTGTAAGGTTTCCATAATAAACAATATCATCAGATCTTGTCAGACCGCATTCTGCAACTTCTTCTGTTTTTGTTTTTGAGAAAATCCCGAACAGCCCAGATTTTATTTTCTTTGAGATTTGTTTTGTAGATTCACGAAGTACGAACACAGAAGAATCACAATCAATGCTGTTTCCATTCTGTGCCATATCCCATCCAAGTCCTACAGTTACATTTGCCAGTTTCTCTACTGCTTTTGAAAGATTTACTTTTTGTCCTTTTGTTAAACTTACTGCCATTCTTTATTTCCTCCTACTTAAACCCCGAAGCTATTGCAAAGTGCCTGTAAACCGCCAGAATATCCCTGTCCGATTGCATTGAACTTCCATTCTCCATTGTGGCGGTACAGTTCGCCAAGAACCATTGCTGTCTCTGTTGAATAATCTTCTCCCAGGTCATAACGAATCATTTCTTCATTTGTTTCTTTATTCACCATTCTAATATGAGAGTTTGAAACCATACCGAAGTTCTGTAATCTTTCTTCTGCCATATAGATAGTTACAGCAAATGCAACTTTTTCAATATCATCAGGAATTTTTGTCAGATCAACAATAATCTGCTCATCATCTCCATTGCCTGAACCAGTGAGATTATCTCCCATATGCTGAACTGCGCCACTTGGATGCTTTTTATTGTTAAAGTATATAAAGTCTTTATCACTCTTTACTTTTCCATTTGCACCGAGAAGAAATGCTGATGCATCCAGGTCAAAATCATCACCATCGTACTTATTTGCATCCCAGCCAAGACCAACGATAATCTGCTTTAATCCTGCGTTTCCTTTTGTAAGATCTACTTTCTGTCCTTTTACTAAACTTACCATAATATTTTCTCCTTTTTATTGAACTTTTTTATTTTATTTCTTGTTTAACCAATCTTTATACTGCCGTAAAATTTCCGTATAAAGCTGTTCATCATTGAGCTTATCCATATCCTCTACTGCCGTAAATCCCGTATTATCATGTTTTCTTCCGTTGAGATTATCAAGCCGTTTGAGATACTCAAATTTTTCTCTACCAATTCCGATGAACTGGACAAAAATATTGTACTTGGATAATTCCAGAATGATCTCATTTGTTCTTAATTTATCCTCATTTTCTCCGTCTGTAATGAAGATAATAAACGCTGGAGTTCCGCTCGGCTCTACGTCCTTATAATATCTAACTATATCTCTAAGCACCGGTGCATATTCTGTACCGCCCATACTCATTCCAGATTCCAGCATAACGTTTTTCACATATTTTTCGTAGTTACTCTTTGAAACCGCAACAAGACTTTTATAACCGTTTGAAAACAGCCAAGATTCAAGTTTTCCATTGTCATCAAATTTTAATGCAATCGGAAGTAATCTTGAAATAGTTCTCTGCAATGAACCATCGTGAAATACTTCTGACATTGAACGAGAATAGTCCATAGCAAGTGCAACTCTAGCAATATGTTTTGTCAGATCTACTTTACTTTCTTTTGACAGATTTACCAGAACTTTATTTAAGTTCTCTTTTGATTCATTGATATTGATGTCATTATGCGTCTCAACTTCCGGTGTATCTTCTTTTCCAAAAATTTTACCGAAGAATCCCATTTTTATTTCCTTTCTTTTTCTAGGAGTGGCATTTTCTACCACTCCATTTATTATCTACTACTCGAAATGAAATAGGATATGCCATAACAGTTAAAAGGATAAATGGCAGAAACTTTGTTACACATGCAAGCCACAACCCTACGGCGTAACAACCCAATGTTATATTTTCAATTTTCTTGTACTCTTTATCTCTTTTAACCATATGATTTCCTACTTTCTTCTAATGATTGCTTTTCTCACAAGATCAATCGGAATAATTAAGAATGCCAGAGCTACCGTTACACCCCACTGTGTGTGCGTCATTGCTGTGCATCCCATGATTTCCCCACCAAACTGTGCAAGTAAAAATGTAATGGCAAAAATCGCAATTGCTATCTCTACAAAAAGTTTGTTCTTGCCGATTCCTTTAAACAGGTTAAATCCATCTGTTCTGATATTGAAACCGTTGAATGTTGCCATCATCACAAGTAATGCAAATCTCGCTGTTGCATAAACTTCTTCGTTATTTCCAAATATATTCTGTATAGCTGGCAATAATGTGAGTCCAAAAATTCCTATAAATGCCATAACTGATACCGCAATCTGACTAACAGTTTCTTTTGATAACAGTTTCGATCCTTTTGGAATAGGCTTTTCTTTCATATACTCTTCTTTTGCTGGTTCTCCACCAAAGGAAAGAGAATTAAGAGAGTCCATAACGATATTAATTACAAGAATCTGCACTGCTGCAACTGCTTCTACAGCCATAATAATCGGATATAAAATACTGAGAATTACCAGACCTACATTGATAGGTAGCTGGAATTTCAGGAACTTCATAACATTGTGCATGAATGTTCTTCCAAGAAGAACTGCATCCGTAATTGATACAAAATTATCATCTGTAATAATAATGTCTCCAGCTTCTTTGCACACATCTGTTCCAGATCCCATTGAAAAGCCAACGTCCGCAGCCTTTAAAGCTGGTGCATCGTTTGTGCCATCACCAGTCATACCAACACAAAGTCCAAGTTCCTGTGCCAGTCGCACAATTCTCAGCTTTGTATTCGGTGTAGCTCTTGCGATAACCTTGATATGTGGCAATTTTTCTTTTGCTTCTTCGTCGGATAATGCATCAAAATCAATAGCGGACATCGCAATATCTGTGTCATCTTTGATAAGCCCGGCATCTTTCGCAATAGCTTTTGCTGTATCAATGACATCACCAGTTACCATCATAACCTGAACACCTGCATCATGCATTCTTTCAACTGCTTCTGGTACTTCTGGACGTACATCATCACGAATAGCAACCAATGAAGTAATGATAAGATCATCAGGTAAACCATTTTCCGGCAGTGCTGATCTACTATATCCTGTTGCAATTACTCGCATTGCTTTTACCGTGTATGATTTTACAATATCTTTTAATTTATTTCTTTCAACTGTATGTGTGCCATTTTCATCTTCATATGAAACAGCTACATCAATCAAACGCTCTGGTGCGCCTTTATAGTATGTAATCTTTCCGTCTTTTCCATCAGTTTCAACTGCACTGAATTTATTTGCACTGTTGAAGCTCTTTGCATTCGTTACTTTTACAGAATCAGTGATTGTTTTATATTCATCACTATCAATCATAGTAAGCAATGCTCTTTCTGTTGCATTTCCGCCTACAATGTTTTTATTCTCGTCATACATAGCACTACTATTTAACGCTACATTCAACTTGAATAAGCTATCCACCATTGTTCCACTTGTAACTTTTTCTCCGTTACCCATTACATTTTCAACTGGAACAAGTTTTCCGACTGTAAGTGTTCCTGTCTTATCAGTACAAAGCAACTGAATATTTCCCGCTTCCGGAATTTTATTCGTATGTTTTGCCAGGACATTGTGCTTAATCATAATCTTCGCATTCTGTGCTGTTATAAGATTAATGATAAGTGGTAAACCTTCCGGCACTGCTGCAACAATAATGGTAAGTGCGGTTACTGCAATAGTAAGAATATTCTTCAGAACTCCAATCCAACCAATTCCAAAATATTCTGCAACGCCACCATACTGAATGATATTTGTGATGATTAACGCTACTACAATAATTGAAGCTCCAATATACCCGAATTTGCTAATCTGTTTAGCAAGATCCTCTAACTGAATTTCCAACGATGTTTTTGTTTCTTCGATTTCATCAATAGTTGAGATTGTTTGACCGTTTACCGTATTAACTCCAACATTGGTTACAATCATTTTTCCCTCACCGTCAACCACTGTTGTTCCGGAGAATAATGCATAATCATTTACATAATCATCTGAATTTGCTTTTCTTTTTCCACCGATTTCGATATGTGGATTTTCTTTATTCCAGGCACTTTTTTTACATGGCTCAGATTCTCCATTTAAAACAGAATTATCTACCTTTAAATTTCCTTCAACAAGATATCCGTCTGCATAAATAGCCTCACCTGATTGAACAATAACCAAATCTCCAACAACAAGATCATCCGTGTTAATATGTTCTATCTTTCCATCCCTAACCACATTGCAATAATGAACCGATGTCCTATCTCTTAATTCTTTCTCACTTTTCTGGCTTTTTAATCCTATATTCATTCCAAGAAGCGCAATAGCAAGTAATACTACTGCAACGCCAATCGGTTCTGAATAAGAACCCTGTCCAAACACTGCAATAACTGTGAACACAATCATCATGGCTAAAAGAATCTGGTTTATGTGATCCTTAAATGTTTCCATGAAGAACTGCAGTCCAGTTTTCATTTTTTTCTCTGGTAGCTTGTTTGTCCCAAATTTTTCTCGGTTTTCAACCACCTGTCTACTTGTTAGTCCTTTTTTCATCTTGTTTCCTTTCTTTTATTTTGTTTATCTTTATCTATATCAACAGTACAGGTTTTTATACCTGCACTGGAAATAACAACAACATACTCTCTAAGTATGTGTTCTTTTATAGGAAATGTATATGAAATATCAATATGCCATTTATCATAAATAACATACCAGTTGAATTTTACATTCCACCACTTTATTGATAATATATATGTTCCTGATTGAAAATAATTTCCTGAACTTCCAAACGGTTCAAAAAATCTAAAATAATCTCTCCCATATATAAAACCAAATACAATTATTAAACAAATTACTATTTTTACCACCTTCTATATAATATCACCATTTCTTTTGTATGTCAACTATTATTTCTTTTATCTTATTGATTATTTTTTATATCTGGCATCTTTTTTGTCTCTTGATTTTAAAATAACGCTGCGATATTTCTCATAACTTTTTATGGACACATATTTTCCATTTATTACGTCGAAGCACTGTTCCCCTCTTGCCATTTCATATGTGTTTGCCGTAATTACAATGTATACTTCCTTATCTTTATGAATATCTAAAATCAATTTAAAAAGTTCATCTTTTAATTCAACAACATTGTCAATGCTAAATCCGCTGTCTACTGCATCAGCAAAAATCCAATATTCGTTATCATTCGGATTATTCCGGAACATTGATCCAATCATTTTCTCAAAGTTCCCCATGTTTAATGCTATGTTCTCTCCCTCACTGGAACACATGCTTGTTGCAAGAAATGTAATATCTCCGTAAAATCTGGCTTTGTTTCTTTCATTGCTGCCACCATCCTTTAGATTGTCAAACATCACGCATGGGATATTATCTTTTTGTACAATTCCGTATAACTGTTTCAATAGTGTTGACTTACCAGCACCATTGCAACCAATCAAAACCGTAATACCAGGAACAAGTTCTATCGTGGCTTTATTATACATTTTGATACCTTCACCATAGGCATCATTATCAATTTTGAATTTCCGTCCCATAGTTTTTCTACTCTCCATAAACTTGTACTGTACCATCAGCATTATATAATGGTGTTATACCAAATTTATAACCAGATTTGGCGATAAAATATTTCACTTTGGTATCTTTCGCATACACAATCCTATAAATTGCTCCTGAATCATCCCACTCTGTTATAAGTGTAAAATAGTTTCCACAAAGGCTATACTCTGTATTATCCTTTTGCCCGGTTACTTCTTGATATGTTTTTCCACATGCCGTACATGTAGTACATAGAATGAATATAATAGCTGCAAAACAAGCAACTTTGTTAATAATTTTCTTTCTCATTTATTTACCTCTACTTTTTATTGGTGTTCTTACCAGTGGCGAAGCTGTTGTATAATCACCGTTCTCTTTTATGAGAGTCAACTGGCATCCACCCATTACTTCATAAGTAATTCCCTTTTTGTTATCAAGAAAAGCAAGTGCTTCATCTGCATCTTTAAAAACTTCCGGATAAATAGTTCCGTATGGATATGAAACCCACTGGTATATATCATGTCCATCAAAATGTCCACTGCCACTTCCACATAACATAAATGTGTTCACATGTTTTCCGGATTCAGCAGAAAATATTTTTACAATTCGTTTCATGTTTATTTAATTCGCCTTTCTAAAATAAATTTCCTTGACTGTCTACCAGTCCTTCATATCCGCACCATTTACATCTGCAATGCAATGACGCTCCATCAAAACCAGTTGTTTCATAATCTTTCATGTGACAATGCCAGCCTCTCTTGCAATAAATCTTTTGTAACGGTTTTACATGATTTGCTATGGCATATCCAATCCCGTCAAGAATAATAAGTGACATTAAAATTACACCTACAAATAAACCAATACTCACAATTACGCCAACCTCCTCTCTAAGATTTGATTTACCAGTTTTCCATCTGCTTTACCCTTAACCTGTGGCATGAGAACTTTCATGATCTTTCCTTTTTCCTTTTTGGTTGGACTATCTAATTCCAGATCCTTCAGTACATCAGAAATAACCTTTTCAATTTCTGCTTCATCCATCATCTGTGGTGCGAATTGCTGCAGAACTGCCAGGCGGTTATTGCACTGCTGAATAATATCCGTTCTGTCTGCCGGTGTCATTTCCAGTGTTTCTTTTGTCTGTTTGATCTCTTTCTGCACTACTGCATCCTCTTCTTCTGGTGATAAAACTCGCATTTTATCAATTTCTGCATTTTTTAAAGCAGCCAGAAGTAAAGCTAACGTGTCTTTCTTTTCTTTATCTTTCTCTTTCATAGCATTCACCATTTCGGCTCTTACTAAATCTTGTTTGCTCATATGTTTTCTCCAATCATCTTTTTAATTATTTATGTATGGTTTTATAAACATCCATTATAGTATTTACAATATAGCATACATGATAAACTACCTCAATAGTCCCTATTACAGCCATTACATACAACATATGGACTCTCCTTTCTACAACAAAAAGAACACTTAATTCTTGCCAAATTTTCCCATCCGGTGTATAATTGGAGAGTCCGAGATTCCGCTTGCTTACATACTTACTACGGAAGACTGGGTGGGACGGGTGCTGCAACACCCTGGGATTAGAATAAGTGTTCTGTATATTACTATACAGAACATTTGTTCTTTTGTCAATGCTATTTATTTATTTTTTATCTCATTATCGCCCCACAATTCGGGCAAAATCTTGATTTCACTTTTTGATTTGCATAATATCTCTTGTAAACCTTTTTATTACATACAGAGCAATACACACCTTCGTTTGAACATTCATCCAATAAATTCCAATGTCCAATAGGTCTTTCCTCAACAATTACATGATCGCACTGACTTGTCATCATGCTTGCAATAGCCATTCCATGAATCATAGCATGTTTACACATGCTACTTTCGGGCGTGCCAGCAAATATTGTTGAGTCGAAAAATTTATTAATTTCTTCTGAACTAATACAGCTCAAAACCTTTTGTTGATATTCGGAAATATCTATCAATAATTTTTCCATAAACAAATCCTTCTTACTTATTTTTTTACTTTCCTATCTATTTGTTCTGTTGTATTTTCTTCAAACTCCAATCTATTTACTTTTCTCCAAATCATTCCCCTCCTTGTACGCACAATTTTTATTTTTTCACATTGATTATGAGTTAATTCCACGTACTCTTTTTCTTTGATATTTATTGATGGAATTTTACATTTAGGATTAGCATAGCTGAATACAATTTTATATGTACCATTTGGATTTTTCTGCATTGTTGTGACTTCTGCTATATTCCCTTTGTGATTCCCATAATTTATATATATTAAATCTCCAGGCTTTAAACAATATGAATGATTCTCATACCGCCTCTTTCCTTTCGACACTTTTTCTTGTCTATATATTCTTTTATTGTCTATATCTTCTTTTTTGGTGGATCGCTTTGAACTTGCAGTTGCAACTCTTGATTTACAAAGTTCGCTTCCTTTCTTCACTTTCCCATCCCTACTATCAATGTATTTTGCATCAAAAAACGATTCCATACATCTATCATTGCATCGCTTTTGTTCAACCAAATAAATATTTTTTGTAAGTGTTATTTTGTGATATTCAGAAATGCATACTGCATCTGTATAGTGATACTTTTCCAGCCCTGCATTTTTTCGGTTCATTCTAGTAATATATCCAAAAGACATCGACACATCATAATTTTCTTTTAATCTGTTATAAAGCTCCCATCGCATCGTATTCATAAACGTTGCGTCTTTATATGTATTTATTATTTTTCTCTGTCGCAATTCCCTAAACAATTTATTATCATTGTTATTCTCATGTACTTTTTTATGGCAGCAATGGCATAATGAAATCATATTGTCTGGTTTGTTCGATCCACCTTTTGATTTGGGAATGATATGATGGACTTCTATAACAACATGCCTTTTGTCTGTTAATTTTTCTTTGCAAATTTGGCATGTGTAATTATCTCTTTCTCTTACATACTGTTTTGCGTTTTCAAATCCATACATTTCTCCTTTCTGATAATCAATTCCATTTATTGCAGTTCCATTTAGCGTTGCTTTAATTTTCTGTATATCGAAATTTGCCGTTTCTATAATTACTTTATCAATCGGAATCCACGAAGCTATTCTATCAATCACTCTAACATGAGATTCAATTTTATGAATTACAGATGGTGCAAGCCATCCATCTTTATTTCCGTTCTTATATGTCGGATTATTTACTGTTTTGTAGTCAATATTTTTGTTTCTCCTATATCTCAATCTGGATCTTCTTTGTGTTCTATATCCTTTTTTTGTAACGAGCCTATCACTAATTCCAGATAATAATTCTACCTGTCCTGCAATATATTCATGTTTATCATCACTAGCTGAAAATCCTATGTTCCCGAACCCGGTGTCAACTTTCAACGTAATAGTATGTCTGTTTTCATTTTTAGACGAATAATCATCTAACCGTTTAATCACTAAAGGATCATGATTCACAATTTTTGCTTTACCTGTTCTCAAAAGTTTGCCTGCATATCCCTCATTTATTGGATTACATGGTAAACTGTCTTTGTCTGTTACAAATACAAAATCTATATAATTCATAATTTTGTTTTCCTTAAATAAATCTCAGCTTATAGCTGGTAATACTCTTTGAAAATATTATTATGAGTTTATAATGCTTAATCACTTCCACTAAGAATGTACTGAATATAATGGATGTTTAGATTTCAGCGATATAACTGCTGCTAGAGTTACACAACAGCATATTATCTCATAATAATGTAGGTTTTATCCTAATTCTATTTTTATTTAATATTCAAAAATTTATAGATATCTTCTGTAAATTTGAGGTTTTAGATACCTATAAATTTACATTCTTCTAAAACGCGATATCGTGCCGGTAAACTTAGGCTTCTGTTTTAGATACCTATAAATTTACATTCTTCTAAAACAATCTCACAGGCTGAAACCACGCTCGAACAGTTTTAGATACCTATAAATTTACATTCTTCTAAAACTAGCATCCTCATCTTTTATACTACATATTGTTTTTAGATACCTATAAATTTACATTCTTCTAAAACGATAGTGATTTGCACAATAATATTCTGTTTGTTTTAGATACCTATAAACTCACATTCTTCTAAGACGGAATTATATTATTGATATCAAGAATAATGTTTTAGATATCTATAAATTTACATTCTTCTAAAACAGTAGACATATACTGTAGTGTGCTTGTAACGTTTTAGATACCTATAAATTTACATTCTTCTAAAAACCACTTTTTATCTTTATGACTGTCATTTAGTTCAATTTTCATTATTTAATCGTTCCTTTCTCTTATTGATAAAATTCCTTCGTCTAACAACTGATTTATATATCGTAAAAGCACCTCCTGAGTTTCCAAATCTTTTTCTGTTTCAATTTCTTGATAATCGAAAAACTTTTTAAAATTGTATTTACCCATACCACCCCAACAAGTACAATGATAATGTACTTCGTGGCGATAATACGGCTTATCATAAATTCCAATCCATACAGAATTATCAGTGCAATATTTCCTATCTGCATCCGTTCCAATGCTTTTTGAAATACACCAGGCATTTATCACATCATTTCGCCAGAACAACGGCTCTTTGATTTTAGAACGATCATTCACGACCAATCGGCTAATGTCTGCCGGTTTCAAATGATATTTATTCTTTATTTTTGGCTCTCTCATAATGCTCTTTAAAGTATACTCCAAGGTTTATCACCATATGGATTTATATATTCACTCGAAATCATGCGCCTGCTCCCGCAGCACTTACACACCACTTCATGTTTATCGCCGTTATTAATTACATCACAATATTTCACTTTCAATGGTAAATGGCAGCAATAGCCAACTGCATTCTTAGTGTGACCACAAGGGGCTTTAGGTCTTTTCCCAAACAGTTTGAATAATAACCATTGGAATTTTGCATATCTGCGCTCATCCAATTGAATTTTCCAAAGTAAAAATCTCATTCATATCATCCTTTTTTGCTATGTATTTTTAGGTCACGACATCCAAGCAGAGACAACTTTCAAATCTTCTTTCTTTACAAGATCTTCCGAAATAACTAAATCATTTTCATTCATTTCGTATATTTCCTTACATTGTTTCTCAATTCTGTCTCTGTCCGTAGGAGTAAATAACCCGCCGCGTCTTATTTTTATCTCGTTACATTTGGCTTCTATTGCATCTTCAATAGGAACACCATTCATACGCATTTCGATAATACCATTACTGCCACAAGGCAAATAGAAATGTTTCTGGCACTTTGTACAAGACTCTTTATAATACGTGTAATTTTCGTGTCCTTTAATCTGAAAAGCACATCCAGAACTAATCCATCTTTCACTACGTTTCTTACAAAGCGGGCAAAATAATATGTTATTAATTGGAAACATCCTGTTCTTTCCTCCTTGTACCATAATCAAAAGCTCCAATATCTTCCGGATCTACACATTTCACAAAGTCCTCTATACAAGCATCCATATCTTCGAAATACATACTGGTCAACGAATGCGTGAATATTCCAGGAGCACGTTCTTCTATAGTTTCACAATCTTCTTTAGCATATCCCCCACCAACCAAAACAAAAACTGTTTTATAGTCTTTCTTATGTTCATCCCAGAATTTCTTTATTGCTTCGAGAAGTTTTACTCTTTCGAGAATTTTACTGTTTTCAATAACATCTTCTATAACGCCTTTCTCTGGTGTAACTTCAGAACATGCTCCATATTTTTCATATCTTGCAGCATACTCTTCGCTAACTGGCGCATATAAGCCTTCTGGGATTTTTTCATTGTATGCGATTTTTAAGCTAGTTCTTAATCCCGGCAAATCATTTCCTTCAAGCAAAATATCATAACCATGTTCCTGATCCACTTTTATCCTTGCTAATTGGTTGTAAGGAACGATAGTATCTGGATCAATTGTAACTCTTTTAAGTCCCAAATATGCTGACTCAACACCACAACCATACGATCTATAATCATTATACTCTATGTAATATTTCCAAGTATTTTTTGGACAATATGTTGCCTTTGCTACCACAACATAACCAACAGCAATCTCATTTGTGCCGATTATTCGCGCCATATATGTAAATGGTTCTTGTGCATTTGTGGAATCAAAATTATAATGTGGAGTTCCTACTCGCATCATTTTATTTCTTCCTCCTGTACATATTTCGCAAAATCAACAAGCTGCTTTCTTTTACTTTCGGCATCACTGTCATTCGCATAAACATATCCAAGTGTTATTTCAATTGTCTTACATACTCCAATGATGCATCTTAAATTTTCGTCTTTCCCTGAATATTCATATTTTATTCCGGACACAGCAAGGTCAACAACTGAAAGCACCCAGTCTATAACTGTTGTATCTTTTCCTGCCAGCTTATCAAAAAATCGCTTGTACTTTATAAACACGTATTCACAGGCATATCCAAGTGACTTGAATATTGCGTCACATATTCCAATGATTTCCATAAAAGCTTTATCCTTGTCACTTGAAGTTCCTGATCCGCATGATGATTTTGCAATTTCCAATATGCTATCAGCCCAGTCAATTACAATATTTCCACTCATGTTATACCTTTCTTACCTGAATAAACTTGCCTGTTTTTCAAGCATATGTGCGAAAATTCCACCTGTGGCTTTATTTACTGCACTGTAAATATTTCTCTGCGTTGCCTCTTTATTGGCTTTACACGCTTTACTACAATATTTTGATCTCCGGCAGAGTTTACAATTTCCATCGGAAAGCCAGCGGTCATTGTCAATTGATTTCGTCATAGCATCTTTCCTCTTCGTCAGAATCGTCGTTATCACTGCCAACAGAAAAAATAATCTCTTTAATTTCATCAGCCTTTTCCTCTGGCAGATATTCTGAAAGTGGGAGTAACCTGTCAATTTCTTCAAGTGTGAAACCAAGTGTTCCGATAGCTCCTATAACCTGATGAAATTTCGGAGTCTCATCAAGAATTTCTTCTGGCACAATCTCAGTACAATTCTGAATTTTTTCCATAAGGACAACAAATTTATTTGCCAAAATCTCGATAAGTTTTTTCATATTTTCGGAATCTTTGTTTTCCTGATTAACTGTCGCAGCCTGAGTTGCTTTCATAGGTCTTTTTCTGTAATGCCCGTTTCTGTTTCTTCTCTGGTGGTTTCTATTTCCATTGAACTTTTCATTGCTATTCATATTCTAATCGCCCTTTCGTATTATCATATCTTTCATGCTTTACAATTCTTAATGCTTCTGCAGAATCGGAGTCTGGCTCAATTTCGTCCAGACTCGTTTCTTCTTCCTCTGCAATTTGTTCAACTACAGATTTAATATCTTTTGGATATTTTGTGCTTAATACCCTGTTTAGTGTAACAACTATAATGTCGGCTTTTTCATATAATGATTTGTTTTGACCTTTAAGCATTACTGCTTTTCTCAGATAGATCGAATCATCATAATCCCAGTCCATCGACATACGATCCTGGAACTTTACATATATATCGCTGTCTGTATCTACACTGGCAACAGATATGGCTGTAAATACAAGAAGCACAACAATTATAACTGAAATTACTGCACACACTTTTCTCGTTGCACGCTTACTATAATTCATCTTATTCTCCTGTACTTATCCTTTTGTGGTAATACAGCTAAGTAAATCCACTCCTAAAAACTTCAAAACAACTTGTTACTTTCATATCTTTACCCATTATTTATTTCTATTAACTTCATTTATTTTTCAGGTGTCTTTCTTAGAATCATATTTTCTAATACAGACACCGAATGAAGATAATATTCATTATTTAGTTTCGTTATTTATAAAATATTCACATCATTATAATACTGTTCCATGTTTTCATCTTCAAGACCACAATATCTCAATGTAACTTTTGGAGTTGCATGATTAAACATTTCTTGAAGGTGACACAAAAACATTGCATCATCCTGATGTGCCTTTAGCTGCCAATAGCCAAATGTCTTTCTCAATGAATGCGTTCCGACGTTGAAAGTAATCCCTACTTCCTTCGCTGCTTTTTTCAAAATATTACCAGCCGGACGAACCTCAAGGTGTCCATTTCCTTTTCTACTTTTGAAAATGTATTCATCCCTTCCAGGTATTTCCCCGTTTCTTATATACTGTTTAAAGTATTTAAGAATAGCTTTTTTGCAAGACTCATTCAGATAGAATGTACGCCACTTGCCAGTTTTTTCTTCTTTTATTCTGATTGCGTTTGCAACTTCTGAATAATTATCCGGGAAAGCCTGTCCCCATGTAAGTTTCAGGAGATCCCCTGCTCTAAGACCAACATTTACACCAACAACAAATAAGAGATCATTACGCCACATCTTTTTCTCAACGAAATAATTGTGCATTTTCTGAAGATCTTCTTCGGTTTTGAACGGATAAACTCTCTGTTCTTCGCCCTCTTTGTAGTTACCTTTTTTCTTTGGCTGTTCCTCAACATGCTTTACAGTAAAATTGATAACCTTGTTATTTTCTTCTTTTAATGCGGATGTTCCATTGATATATGTTATCATAATGCTCTCCTTTCTGATCCTACAGTTCTACTACTTCCAGAATATTGAAAATATCATCATATACAAATACATAATTGTTTTTACATATATCTGTCAGCTTTTTAATAATTATATCTGTATCGTGTTTATTAATTTTTTGATTTAACAAATCGTTTAATTCTTTGTACAGCAAATTATCTTTTAGCACTTCTGATAATTTTTTATCTTTTCCATTCTGGTTGTGGTTTTTAGAAAAACTATTCAATATGTTGATGATTTCGTTTGATTTTTTATAATTGCCTACAACAATAACTGGTATATTATAAGATATATCATAATCGGAGTAAGCTCTTACAGTAATCAAAAACATAATGACCACCCTTCTCTATTCAATGCTCTTTTTCAGTGTTCCAATCCACTTCTGCTTGTTGTAATCTGATGTATCTGAAAGTGCCACATAATTCACTAACTTATCAATATGCTGAATTGTATTATTTACAGCCAACATAAAGATTTTCTGTTCGTTGCGGCTTTCCAGTGTTAAATATGACTCATCCTGGCACTCTGAATAATCAAGTCCAAATTCGCCACCACTGATAATTGTCTGTCCCATGAAAGTAATGCTCCATGCTTCACGCTTCATTCCATCTGTTTTATAATGAAACTCAAACATCTCTGAGTCTGCATTGCTATGATGATGGGTTTCTGTAGGATCAAACTTTTCATTGAGCTTGTCAATGATTCTCCCTACCATTTCCATATCTGGATTAATAAATTCTTTTCTTGAAATACTGTACATTTTTACCCTCCTATTGTTTGATTTCCTTGTAATTATATTACCATATTCCTCTGGCAATTTCAAGTGTTATTTACATTTATTTTGTTTATCTTTCATCAATTCTATCTGCAGTTCCCTATAATAAGGTACTGTCATTAGTTCCCGGCGAATTTCATCATACATCTTATGCAGCTTCGGATTTACCCATTTCATCCACTCTTTACGATCATCCATAACCATAAGCTTTCTAACCTGTGTGGCAGAAATAGGGATTCTTCCACGATTTACAATAAGCTGCGACATATCAACCACATCTTCTCTTGCGAACCAGTGGTTTCGCTCTTCATCATCTCCGGTAATCATCAACTCTGGAACTTTGTAGATATATCTGTCTACATTCTCCAGAAGATACTTGCCCCACTCCGGACGAATATCATTCTCATCTGTCAAATCAGACAGTGCATAAATCATGATTTCCGGCGAATCTCCGTATATCTCTTTCAGCATCTTCGTTCTGGTGTTGATATTAAGCGGATTTCTTTCTGTCCCGCATTCTTGTGATGATCCTATTAGAATTAAGATCCTGTCGCAAAGTTGTGTCCCCATATTTATGAGCGATTCATGACCTATATGATAAGTCTGAAATCGCCCACAAATTAAACCTACATCATAAGGCTTCATTGTTCTGTTCCTCCTAAAATTCTTGTTTTGTCAAAGTCCAAAAATCAATAATACAAACGCTACTGCTAACATCACGAATGACATCATGGCTAAAAATACTCTTGTACCAACTTTTATAGCATTCATATTCGTAAGCATATACCAACAAGTCAAACTAATTATTGCGCTTGAAATACTTCTCATAGTTTTTCACATACTCCTATTTTAACCCATATCTACGATAAAGCCATTTCTTTCTTCAGCAAAAAACGGTTTATACGGTACATCGTAATCCGGTATGAAACCAATCTTTTTCATCATACTTCCGCAATACGGGCAATAATTATAATCTTCATGTTTCTTTTTGATTTCTTCACATCTTTTACACATATTTTTCCTTTAAATGGAGCTGACGGGAGTTGAACCCGTGTCCGAAATACATACTAACTACACAATCTTTTTACGCAATACTCTTTCATTCGGATATTTATTTTTAAACGTCATCCTAGCGAAAATGAGACAGCTAACCGTTTTCCCAGGTATATACTGGTTTCTTGTCCACCACCTATTTTTAAGAAAAACAGGAAACTTCTGTGGGAATTTCGGCTCTATATAGATTATATCCCACAATCATCTATATAGAGTGCAGCTTACGCCGCCAGTCTTGTTTCTTTAGCGTTTATTTTAATTTTGGTTGTTAGGCAACCACTCCTGCGGATTATGTCTGTTCTGTACCCCGTCGATACCATTACAGCCCCGTATTTATTTAATTTTTCATTCTTTCAAATGGACATTCGCCACTGTCAACGAACTTACATATTTCTCCCAGTCCAACCAGCATAGAAAACGGGCATCCTGTCCAACACATTCCCACACCTGGAATCCAGTTTTTATCTGTTTTAAATTTAAAAGTATGCTCTACTATTTTCTTTTCTGCTTTATATATTGTACATCTCTTACCGGGCGGGCAAAAGCATCTTTCATTTTTATGTACACATGTGTTACAATTGCTCATGTTTATCTCCTATTTAATATAAAAACTCTGCATCTCCAACTTATGCTGCCATTTCCCAGAAATGTTTCAAACTCTTGTACCACTTCATAGCAAATTGGAACATACCCACTACCAAATTGATCTTCATATTCTCTCGGAATACAAATCCACTTTCTGTCTTTTGATAATGTGCAACTCTGTACTGACATCCCATCAAAATTATTTTCATCAACTACCAGAATATGAAACTTATACTCGTCAAAATCCGGCGTTTTACTTTTTATACGATTTACAATTTCTTTATAATGTCTTAATAGGCTGTCCATCAATTAAAATACCTTTCTTAATATCTATCTTTGCTATCCCCTCAAATGATTGATATATTGGCAAACATTCTTTTTTAGGTAATCCATTTCTGCCCTTCTCATATGCAAAATTCACAGTTGTACATTCCAGAATATCACCATTCAAGAAATCCTGATTTACCCATCTTCTACGTGGGACTTTTACACTTGTGACTTCTCTTCCATCCAGCATAAACTTAATTGGAAATCCAACAAGCTTAGAATCCATATAATATTCATATGTGCAAGTTTTCCATACACTGTTTTTGTGCATTGGACATTCTTTATTGAACTCACAGTTTTTAAGGACTTCATTGTATTTTTCCCAACTCTGAAACTCTCTTTTTATCTGTGGAAGCACTGGATCAAAATACTTACATATCTCATGTGCATGAGATTTTATGTAAAATCCGCCTACTACAATTTTGTTTAAAACACATTTCATAGGTCTTGGATCTGTTAGGTTCTTATGTCCCATATCCTTACAATGGCTACAATCAGTGCAACGGAATACAGAACCAAAATTTTCATACTCGCAACCTCTGCAAAGTCCATCATAATAATAATCTGAAACGTATTTATCACATTTGGCTTTTCCTTCTTTGGTTGCTTCAAAGATTTCATTTTCTTTCCGGCTGTCGTCGTAATGCTCAAACATATCATTAGAAAATCTGGCAGCATCACAATAGCATTCAACGATATATTCCACTTCTCCGTCTTTTTCAACAACATCTTTTACCGTTGTTAAATGTGTTTCAAATTTCCAACCAACAGCAAAAGCGACATATACCATATCACCTACTTTAAACACTGCCAAAACCTCCTAATAATTAACTATTTCTCTTATTTCTTTACCGGGCGTAAAGTGTAAGACTTTTCTGCCTTTTATATAGAGATCTTCTTGTGTATTTGGATTTTTCCCCATCCTACCTTTTCTGTCTCTTGTATCAAATGTGCCAAAATTCACAATTTTTAATCCACCGTATAATTTTACAGCTCTTTTGACTTCCTCAAAAATTAAGGTTGTCCATTCTTCTACGTCTTTCTTTGTACGTCCAGTATGATCGCTTACCATATCAACGAACTCTCTCTTGTTTATCAAACAACAATCAACATCCTTTAAATATAATAAGCCTTATTGTGTATATCTTTTATTTTTGCTATCTTACATATGTTTAAATGCCACTCCACGCTTTTCCATTGAATCTGCAAGTGCGGAACTTCCTCTACCTCTTCCAACGATTGTATAATCTGGAGTAAACACTTTATTTATCTTTTCAAGCATTTCTACTGCTTTTTCCGGTGTTTCTGCCGGGATCATGTATCTATTTCCTGAATTAATAATTGCCAGTTGTTTCTGATTTCCATACGTATCTCCATATTTTCCATATGTATCTCCATATAAAAGAGCGATTTTATCTGATTTAAAATTAATTGCTTTGTTCCCAACAAGGATTATAATTCCATCCGGTGCAGATACTTTTACAGTGCTTTTATTGTATTTTCTTGCAATCAGCAGTCCTATGTACCCATCTTTTAAAATAAGGTTTTCAGAAACAACGATTTCTTTAATATCACCGTTTTCCAGATATTTTTCTGTATCTTCCATTACTTTAAGTGGTGACGGATTTGATCTCCTGAATGCTTCTGTTACAAGTATACTGTCAGTTTTAACTATAAACTCTGGCTCTTTTGGCTCAGTCATATACTCTTTCTTCACCTTAAGAGTAGTAATTGCAACTTCAGCAACCTTTTTTATAGCTTCCAGGCTTTCAACATTATCAAAATTCATGATTAATGGTGTTGGTGAATTTTCACCATACACACGTGTTCCGATTTCAAGCGGTTTTCCATTTGCAAATTCAATTGAAACTTTATTTGGATCATCAGGTCTAGGATTCATACCAACGTGTATATCACCTTTTCCAAAATCACAAACCATCTCCCTAAGTTCCATCTGGCATTTCTGTGTAATCATTATTTCTTCCTCCTTATATTTCTATTATCTTCTTTTTGGTATGTCGCTCAATAAATTCATCAAAAGTCATTTGTTCTGCTCGCTTTCTGGCATTAATCGCATCCTGAATATTATCAAAATAGCCAAGATTATAATTTTTTCCCTTAAAAGCTATTCTCGCATACCATTGACCTTTGCAAGTGTGGAACGAAACACCTGTGCATCCAGAAGTATTGTTCTTTTGGATTTTTTTATTCTTAATCCTTCCTAAATTTGTTCCTGTTGCCATTTGTTTCACCTCACATTTTATATATTATCATACTTTTTGTTATATGTCAATCATTATTTTGTTTATCTTCTATTCATTTTTAATCGTTACAATATTTAAAACACCCTTCTGCATTGTACCAAGATCCGTTGCTACACTGTAAACATCCAAATAACTTTATTCCGTCATCTGTTTTTAAGATAACCCCTTTCATCACTTCTGCTCCTTCGATTTTCAAATAATTCCCTTTCTTTTTTCTCTACTTCACGTGCTGCATATATCACTGCTATATCCATAACAACCAGCAAAACAGCAATAATAATCAACAGGAGTAATATTGCCTTCATTATTTATTTTCTTCCTTTCTATCTGCTGGCTTAACACCCTTTGGTAATTCTGCGCGTAATTTGCTTTCTATAATCTCATATCCGCCAAATCTCTTGTATCTCTGTACGATATGTCCATTTTTAAGAATTTTCTTTGCCGGGATCATAGTCATGCTTTCATTATCGTATATTTTTACTCTTGTAAAACCGGCTTTTCGCATTGTATCAAGAGACTCTTTATAATCCTCTTCATTTTCACTTTCAATAACAACCTCTTCAAACGACATATATTTTTGATTGATTACTTTGCTCATATGTTTACTATGCCCCCTTTATAGTTCTTTAATCTGTTATATTCTGACATGGCTCTCAACAACTCTTCGGACTCGTAGAAGAAGAATATAGTTCTTTCTGAGTCCTTATGGCTTTTCTGATAATCTTCAAGCAGAAACCCTTTCAAAAGAAGATACCCTGCCAACCGCTTAAAGTATATAGGTATATATGCTGGTGTTCCCATTTACGTTCATCCTCCATTCTATGTTGTGTCCTTATATATAGTATATCACGTATTGTTACGTAATACAATATTTATTTGTTTTATCTTACAAGTTTTTCACGATAATCCAGCCTAATTCCTGGTCATACTCTTCATTAAATCCAATGCGTTTCAAAAAATGGCGGTAAACCCTGTGTCGTCTTGCATCAGCTCCACAAACCGCAACTTTATATCTCAAGACCTTATCGCTTTTATTAAATAATTTCCTATCTTGTATAAATTCTTCTAACTTATGATACGCCCAGATTAATCCTTCTGCTCCACATTTTCCAGTGCATTTTGTACATAAATCTCCGCTACCTGTTTCCAATAGCCAGTTCCGCAACATCTTCTTTTTATCAGCAATTCCGAATGTAACAAAGTAGTAGAGCGTTTTTCCTCTCGGATATTTTGAAAACATAATAACTGCAGTTTGCCCGCTTGACAATTTAGTATATTCTATCCACCATTGATTTTCTTTATCATATTCCATTAATTGCTCCCTTTTGCTATATTGCATTTTACACACATTGTCTGATAATTATACAGTTCACTTGCCCCACCTTTTGAACGTGGGACAATGTGATCTTTTGTCATTAAAACTTCATTTCCTGACTCATCTAAGACATACAAATTCAGATGATATCTTGCAGCGTTAAAGTCCTTTTCTTTTCCGAAATATTTTCCCTCAATGCCACAGCACGCACACTTTAAGCCTTTTGTAAAAAATGTCTGGAATCTCTGACTGTTCCCTTTTATTTTGTCGCCATTAATTACAACCATAGCTTTCTTATCTTCTGGCTCGAATAACACATCTTTTACAGCATTGTATACTTCTTCAATAGTCAGATTTTCTTTTCTACGTAACCCTTTATAATAGCCCTCCGGCTTCTTTTTCTTCATAATATCTCCAATCTATGATACTTTCTGATCTCCCCAACGAATAACATATCCGTCATCTGTCTTTTCTTTATACATCAGATTTTGCAGCATATCACTTTCAATTCCAAAAATATCATATATTTCATCGTCAGAAACATCCTGATTCTTCATAAATCTATTCAGTTTATCTTTTACAAGAACCATTTTTAACAAATTACTCTCAATACTGTTTTCGTATGTAACGAAATATACTTGTTTAAATCTCGTAGAAGTATAACGGATAAATCGGAAATAATACTGGCTCATACTTGAATTATTCCAATGTAGCTCCGGGATAATACACTTGTCTACAAAATCAATATTCATGCTTGCAGAAAGGCTCTGCTGTGTACTAATCAGAATACCGTTTTTCGTTTTCTTAAGATCTTGCACAATTTTCTTTCTTTGTTTCAAAGTAGTTTCGTTTCCAGTAATGACAAATACTGGTCTATCTGGAAATGCTTTTCTGATTGCTGCTTCATAAGCTCTAACAACCTCAATATGTCTAACACCAATAGCAACCCTTTCTCCCTGGAAGTCTACCAAAAGAGAAAGAACTGATTTGAATTTTTCCGGCATAATCGACTGATCGTATTCTCTTAATGTTTGTGGCGCACCACAAATTTTCAAAAGTGCAAGCAACTGATTTAAAATTCTTAACATTGCATCTTTCCGGCTATTACCTGTTTTGCTGAAAAGATATTCCATTTTATAGAACTCATCCAATGCAATAGAATAAAGATGTTTCTCTTCGTCATTCATACCACAAGTAACCTGTTTGATTTCATATAATTTCTTTCCGGTAATTTCTTCAAACGTTCTTGTGATAATAGTTTTGTTAATCATCTTTTTTAAATAATCTGCATTAAAAATATCTTGCGTAAACTGACTAACACCAAACACCGTAATTTTGTCTGGAATATGACTTGCAGTAAAGAGTCTGTAGCCTTTTTTGTATGCCGGATATGGTTTCATATAGTATTCGTTATCTTCCCACTCCAGTTCATTATCATTCTTTTTATTTCTTTCCTGGATTTCAGGACATTCACTTAACATATTGATGGAATTGTTATACAGTAATTCAAGCTGCGGAAAAATTTCTGCAATATTATTTCGTGTGCTTGTACCAGTCATAAGTGTTTTATATCTCAAACGCCGAAATGCGTTTAATACTGATTTTGTACGCTTACTGTCCATATTGCTGATACTATCTGATTCGTCCAAAATTAAAACAGCTTTTTGGCAAATAGATTTTACATATCTTTTAATGAATTTATGATATTTGCACATCATATTCAAAGTAATAAGTACGAATTGTCCCGGATTAATATTCTGGATATCTGCCAGGGTTTCAATCATGCAGTAATCAATTCCATACTGTGTCAATACATCATTCCAATTGTTCTTGATTGCAATTGCTGTACTAACAACAAACACGTTTTTAGCTTGTTTCTTTTCAAGTCGATATTTTCCGATTGTAATTCCAGCAAGTGTTTTTCCAGATCCTTGCTCCCACTGAATAAAACTATATCTCTTCTGTAAAAATAAATTAATATCTCTTTTTTGTGCATCATTTAGATGAATAGTCTCTTCGTCATCTGATAATTCAAAATTATCCAACCAAGCTGCAATTTCTCTATCCGGATGCATTTCTTCAAATGAAACATTCTGCGTGTCATATTCTTGACTTTTCTTCTCAATCAGTCGTGCCATCCATTTTGTATCAAACGTTCTTGTTGATACTTCATTAGACAGCACTGCCTGATTAATGTCCAAGACTTCCCCATCCAGCTCAAAAGAATAATTGTTCTTAATTACTCTATTCGCTTTACTTTTGGTTGGGTTCTGCTTTCTTAAGGCAGATTTTAAATGTTTCTCTACATCCGGCTTTCTGATTTTCAACTTTTCCCATTCATCCCATGCAATGTGATCCGGCTTTTTCTGGTTACGATACTGGCTTACATATTCGCAACATTCTGCGTATAAATCAGATATACGGGGATTTCTCTTGATATCATATAACAACTTTTCAATCTTATACTGCCAATTAGCATCCTCTTTCCCGCCTCTTACTGTTTCAAGAAAAACTTTTTGCTTTATGCTTTCACGTTTTTCTGTAACTGGCTTTAGGTACTTTTCCCAAATCTCACCGGAAGAAACACCGGATAACAGATCTTTGTTATATCCAACGTTTTCCAGATATTCTGATTTATTTTGAACAAAAAGAACTTTTGTCTTATAGTTCTCTACGCCCAAATGCTTAAAAGTATTTTTATCAAGTTCTACCTGGCAGATAAAATTAAAATGTTCATTTAATCCAGCAATCATACCGCCATCAGAAAACTCATCGGCACAAAACGATAAAGGTACGATAATCGCCATAATTCCGGCTGGCTTCAGCAATTCTGCAGCTTTTAAGCAATAATAATACTCACTTAAATAGTTCTTATCATCTTTTGACCATCTTAAATTATAAGGTGGATTTCCAACCACATAATCAAATGTAACTTTCGGTTCATAAAAACGGATGTCTGTGTTTTCCAGTTTTGCATCTGGATAAAGGTATTGTGCTACCCTGTAAGACTTTCCTTCTATTTCGCACCCATAAAAGTTTGACTCAACCGGGCAGCAGCTAGCAAATGCACCATGACCACAAGTTAAATCTGCCACCAGATCAGTATTGGAAATATGTAAACAATTATAAATCCATTCGACTAATTTGTATGGTGTGAAAAATTGCCCCTGCTCAATTTCTGCTTTCGCTTTCTGGTAGTCATAATAACTATTGTAACTGGAAAACTGCAGTCCATGCAGCCCTCCAAGTCCTGTATAAGCATTAAAAATATCATCTTTGGAAATGCCCGTTTCGGATTCCGACAGATTATTATTTACAATGTATTCAATTTTTGTATTAATATCTTTCCGCTGATCTTGCGGTATAGTTTCATTTGAATAATTATATTTCATTTCTGCCGCTCTCCTAAACTAATGTATATCCACACCATTCTCTTGCAAAATTCCGGCAAAATTCACCACTCTGGAAAGTAACGTCAACTCTGCCATTCTTATAGAACTTGATATGCTCAACACCAACTGACGGTGCTGAAAAACCATTCTGAAAATCATCATCATCTAATCTTACATAATAACTGTCATACAATCTATTCAATGGATGAATACATATTTTTTCTTCGTACATATTACATGCAAGTGCATCAAGAAAAGCTCTCAGCCATGCGGTACTATTGAACTCATATTCGTCGGAATATCTACTCTTATAACAAGATCCACCTGTATATATAAGTTTCTTTCCACTTATTTTTATCTTCCACTGATCTCTGCCCTCTAAATAACATTTATCCTTTAATGCATCTTTTACTTCTTTCATAGATTTTTCCTGAAAACTCAAACCGCCCAACTGATCGAAAATCTTATCCAGTACAGTATGATAGTCAATTTCATCAATTACCAAGTCTTTTACAGGCTCTTTATTCGAATAACGATAAAGCTCTCGATTATAGTCGTAATGTTCAAACTCATTTTTCAACTCCACATGATACTTTCCTGAAAAATAAGAGAAAATTCCACTGATATAAGAATCCTGAATCTGGCTAACTCGTTTAGGAACTCCAAAATCACTAACTGTAAAACTAGAAAATTCTTTTCTATCTTCTTCTGTGTATGTTTCATCCTCTGATTTGTAAATGTCATACACGCTTTTCTGTATCATTAACGCACGTTTATACATTTTCTCTCTACGAGACAACCATTCCTGATCCTCTTTGCTAATTCTGTCTGTTTTCTTGATTTCAAAATTCCCAAATTTGCCAGCTAAACTCATTTTATTATCTCCTTATCTTTATTTATTTTTACTATAGCAAATTGTATAACGGGCTTGCCCCATATAAATTAACAATTTCCTGTATCTTTTGTCTTAATTCTACATCGCCAAATCTACTGATTTCCCGTTTAAGATTTTTAACTGCTTCGGATTTTGTCTTTCCGGTTGCTAATCTCACACCACATTCAACAGAAGAGACTGCATAGGTTTTGTCTTTCAGTTCATGGATAAAACAAGCAAATCCTTTTTTAATAATCTTTTCTCCAAAAACCTTTTTGTATTCTTTCCGCTTATGCTCATTATCTACTTCCAGAATATAAAACTCTTTCAGTTCGCTTTCATTATTTGATTTAACTTCTGTTTTATCTTTTACTTTATAATCAACCTTGTTGCAGTAATCGGATTTATGCAGATTATCTATAAATTCTACGGTGTCTCTGTTATTCTTAGGCAGCTTTAATCCAGTGACACACTCAAATGTCTTTCTGCTTGCTTTATTGCCTGTATACAAACGTTCTTTTAATTTCTCTCTACACAATGGATGACTGTCGATATTATCAATATATACCAGGAGTTTAAACGCCCCAATAGGGTTCTTAAATTCACCTAATTTATCAATAAAAATCTTTTCCATAGTGCTTGCATTAGAAGTTCCGGAATACATTTCTGCCATAGATTTCGCCCAGGTTTCAAATTCTGCAAGTTCTGCAGCCTGTTTTTCCTCTTCTTCTCTGGCTGCTTCTTCTGCCTGTCGTTCTGCAACTTCTTTTTCTTCTTTTCTCTGTTTCTCTTCTTCGATATAAGCATTTACACGTTCTTCTGAAACAAGATCATTTTTAATGAGATACATGCAGAAATCATATTCTGTTTTGGTAATCTCACTGAAAACTCTTGTTCCTGCAAACTCGCCGTCTTTGATTGTGGAATATACTCTATAGGATTTCTTTGTTTTCCCATTTACAGTTTCTTCTGCAATCTTCGGTTCTTTACCATTTCTTAAATCCTGAAGCATTTTATCCCGGCGTTCCATTACAACACCATTATATCTGAATGCTTTAGACAGACATTTTTCAATCTTGCCAGCCTGTAAAGCTGTTCTGTTATCTGTAAATCCTAAAAATGAATTGTTATTTGCCAACTGATATATACTCATTTTTAAATCTCCCTTCGTTTTCTATACTCTTATTATATATTATAAGTTGTGTCTTGTCAACACATTTTCATTATTTCTTTTATCTTATTTTGTTTTTCTGGTGGCAGCCTTGTGTAAACCACCACCAGATACATTATTTCAAAAACTCTTCCAGCTTTTTCATATCAAAAGTCCAAAACGTGCAACTATTAATATGATATCTTTCAAAAGCTTTTTTCTTGAGCATTGCATTAGTATAAACTGCACCACATTTGTTCAATTTGCTAAAAAGACTCTTGCTTATTACCGGGGAATAGGGTTCCCATCGTTTTCCTACTTTTTTAGTAATGATTTGATAACAATTACCATTATCCAAGATTATATCTTTTTCATTAATATCTAATACATAGCGTCCAATTTTCAAATCCATTGTTTTATATCTCCATTTTATTCTCTACTTTATTATACAGCATTATTTATTGAATATCAATAGTTTTTATTACTTTTATCCTATAGCATATTATATTCTGGTTCATTAATTGCATTATTCAATTCTAATTTCTGTCACACTACCATGCATTTCGTCATACAACTGCGAAGCAATAGTTTCCAGATCATCAAAATAATAATCCCATAAATCACATTGGAATCCATCTGGTGTGTCATTAATATAATATGTCGTGTCTAAATCCGTATCAATTGCCACAACAATACTATCGAATCCACGTTTCTCTGCATCTATATACGCAGATGAAACTTGCTCTAAAAACTCGTCCTGATCCATAGGTTCATCAAGTAAATCATATCCTACACTAATATTTTGATTTTTCTTAACCATTTTTTATACCTCCATGAAGGTCGAATTTTTATTGTTCTTCAATAATAATTGGTCTATAAATAACATCCACATTCTTTAAAAGTTCCAATGCTTCAGCACACGCTTTCCAAGCGTCACTTAATTTTCTATATTGTCCTAAATAAATGCTACCTTTTGGTGCATAATCAATGTAACTTGTATACATATGTAATTCCTTTCCTGAAATCAATCTTTTATTTAATTAATCTGCGCCACTGAACCAAACGCTATTCTTATAGTTGAATCTGATAATCGCACCTTTAACCATTCTTTGTTATTTGTAGTTCCAATAACTATACCATATTCTCCTTTATTACAACTTGATTTGCTGATAATCTTTACTCTATGACCTATAATTTTTAGCTGCTCGTTTGTAAGCATAACTTTTTATCTCCAATTCTTTACCAAATTTGATATACAAACATTATTTTCTACAATTTTCTCTTTTCATAACAACCGTCATTTTGTGGAAAATGGGTGATATTTCTATCACCCTTAACTTGTTCTTCCACGTATAAACCCTTGTACAAAATATAATCTAGCTGTTCTACAATCTTCCTCATTCCCGTCAACCAAAACTTCTCCAATAGAACTAACATTTGACTCATATTGTAAAGCTAAATCTAATATACTCTGTAATGTATCACTCTGCTTTTTAGCTTCTGACAAGTTTAATATTTCTTGCATTTTATATTTTAAAATCGTTTTCTTTTTTGCTAACTTGCCAAGCTCTTCGCCCTGTTTAAAACAATACCACTTATTCACATCCATCTTGTAACGCTCCCATCGTTTTATTGTATAAATCATCGCTATAATTATTCAATAATTCTTCGGCGGTTTTCTGCCATTGATATTCTTCTTCTGTTAATTGATTTAGAATTTCCTCATCAGGAATAGAATATTTTTCAAATGCAGCAACCTTACTACAGAATATTCTATGATGATCTTTTACAAGATAAGTGTCAATACCATAAATACAGTTATTAACAGTTGTAAGTTTATAGCCCATACTTTCTGCATACTTTAATGTACTTTCTAACATAATGTAATCCTCCTTATTTTTATGTTCCAATATGGTTCTACTTTAAATAATGTAAAATTTTATAATACTTTTTACATTCCAATATGGGACTACTAAACTCTACTATATTATATCACATATAAAAGTGACTTAAAAGTTAAATTTCATCAATAAGTAATATGTGTTTCTTTTGTTATTTTCTCAACAAGTTCATCCAATTCTTTATATCTACTCAATAAATATTTTAATTCTTCGATAGTTATTTCTCTTTCTTCTTTAGTTACATCATCACAAATACATACTTTCCCACTACTCCATGATGTGATGTTTACTCCAAAAGTAGTGTTATATTTTTTATTTAAAAACTCTTTTTTCAAGATTGAATATTCATCATGTTCTAAGAAATATTCCCTTTCTTTATTTTCACATTCTTTTAGTTGTCTATGAAAAACTTCATCAACATAATCATCGTATGTATCATACGCACTTTTTATATCGACTGATGTAATTGATCGTCCACCAATAAATCTTATATTTCCATGAGTATAAGTATTATCAATTAATTTTCTCGTATCGTTTCTTTTTATCCAGGCTTTCAGCGAAACAGTTTTTACATCTCCCCATTTGTCTTTTGGTAGACTTTCTTCATCTTCTTTAAATTTCTCAAAAAGATTTAATATATAACTCAATTTTCCATCTTTTAAACCATCAATGAATGCAATTTTATCTTCTCTCGATACTGTATGTTCACAATCATATATTTTTTCTTTTCCTAAAATTATGCCACCTTTTTGATGATATAGTTTTAATTCTTCTATTTTCCACTCAAACATAAAATCACCTCCTGAAACTTAGGTTTCATCTTCTCTTACTACTATTATACCTTTTGATTTTATCAGAAATAACTTTTTCAACATCTTTTGTAATTTCTATATCTGTACATCCTCTTTCTTTTAATTTCATTACAAAATCATCAATTGAACTTTCCGATAAAAGATTTTCATATTGTATTTTTCCATTTTCTTTCCACTGAATATTTGTCATATTCTTTACCTCATTAAATTTTTATACAACAGTGAATCCATAATCCTGTCTAATTTTAAATTCCTTTTTCATATTATCTTTTGTTCCACAAGTAATATATGACCAATTTTCACCTTCATGTTTATTCAGTGAAATTAAGCTATTCTTCCATTCATTCCAAAATCCATAGTTTTCAAATGTCAAGTCTTTATCCATCAGATACTCAAAAATTCTATCTGTTATTTCTTCCAAATAATCATAATCTGATATTGCTTTTGAAATTTTGAAATTCTTAATAACGGATTTTATTCTTGTTACTTTATCTAATCGAAAATTACATCCGCCATTATTATAAATATCATAATAAAGATTATTAATCTCTATGAACAAATTCATATATTCATTGTCAGTAAAATACATATCTGGGATCGTTTTTAATTTTTCATCTACAAACTTCTGATATTTTCCATTACTGTTCCAGTATGTTCCCATATTATCACCTCCATAAAACTATTCTTTTATTTGCTTTTCTTTCTATATGAAGTCATATACCATTCCAAAAAGTCACTATATAAATGCCGTTCTGCCTCTTTCCTGGCACTTGCAGCATCTTCTATAGTGTCATAAGTACCAAGCCAGTAGGACTGCTTCTGGAATGTAATTGCAGCTCCCCACTTTCCGTTAGCCCTATGTACTCCATTTACACCAGATGTATTGTCTTTTCTTATCTTTTGACCATTTAAAACAATAGATGCTTTAGTGTGTTTTTCTTTTTCTATTTCATCAGCACATCCGCATGAGCGTTTCCACTCAAGATCAGATGCAGTACATGTGATTATATTACCACAATCACATTGGCAAATACAAGACAGCCCATTTTCTTTCGTAATTCCCGTTACTTTCAGCATACCTATCCGTTTTCCGATCAGATTATAAGATGCAGAGCATCCACAACTTACACTCTTACCATATATAAGAGGATATGGAGAAACTTCTTTGATTGTTCCGCACTTGCATTTACACACCCACATCTGTGTGTTATTTTTATATTCGCCCTTTTTCAAAACTGTCCAAAATCCAAACTGTTTCCTAGTAAGGTCTTTAAACGCAATTGCATCTGCATTATAACAATTTTTATTCAATAACTCTCTTCTTTTTTCTTTGATACATTTTTCGCACATTGTTGCGCTGCCACCCTTTAATAACTTTACGGAAACTTGTCTTGTACCACCACATAAATCACAAAAGCATTCCCAAATAGCATATTTATTTTTAACTCCAACAATTTTCTGCGGAATTAAATGTCCAAAGTGCTGCCCTTGTATGTTTTTGATACGACTGCCATTAAAGCGAATATATTCATCCATTTTTATTCCATCCACACATCCTCAATGATATTTTCTGAATTTAGTTTAAATAAAAATTGTACAGAATCTTCTTCTATATATGCAATTTTATCGTAGCCAATATTGTCACTATCTCCAACGTATACAGAACTTTCTCCATCAACTTCGTAATCCTCAAACGCACAGATGATATCATCTTCGTTAAATTCGTTTCCGATAAGCTGCTTTAAATTATTTAACACCATATCACTTGTCATATTTTAACCTCACCTATATTTGTTTTTTACATCTATTCAGTGGCGCACCATCAAAACGATACGCCACCCATCCAAATTGTTCTATTCCTCTTCATTATTTACAAGTTTCAATTCTTCAGCAAAATACTGTCCAAAGTCCTCTTTTAAAACTTCAATTCTGCCATTTACCTTGTCTTTCTTGATTGATCCAGTGCCACAATTCTCTGCATATTTGCAATCCGGGCTGTACTTTCCGGCGAACTGTTCAAACCAGCTATAATATTCACTTGGAGTAATTCCGGAATTAATAGCCTCATCAGCCATATAAATAAACATCGGGATATTAATTACCTTCATAAACTTCTCTTTGCCGTCAAATCCTTCTTCCAGATAGTCCATGATCTTCTCTAATCTCTCACATTTTGCATCTGAATAGTTATCATGTAAAGATTCTGCATAGCTTATAACACAACCTTCTGAAATAGATGTGAGTTCATAATCACCGTCTTTTACGTCCAGCAGCATCATTGACTGTATAAATGTCTTTTCGTCTGCTGCTCTTCGATACTGTGCGCCAGTGAAATGACAAACCTCTGTAAAGAACCTTCTATTAACCATCTCTTTTACAAATTTAGCCAGCTTCATACCTAACTTAACATTTGCAATCTGCGTTTTGCTTAATCCAGATCCGTTATTAAGTCGGTAAAACATTTCTTCAATTTCTTCATCTGTACATTCTTCCAGATTATAAATTGTGAAATTATATGAACTGATAGCCGCCTGCAGTTCTTCTGGGAGTTCAGAATATTTTAATCCGGCAATCTGGTAGATATCACCGTCTATGTCAACGTCCGGAGTCTGTTCATGTAATGCAAATTCATCATTCATAAAATCAAACATTGTTCTCAATCTATGCTGACCGTCAATACAAGAATAATTAGATACCGGTCTGTTTCTGGAATCTTTTGAACCCTTATTCTCTTTAATCATATAAAATGGTGGAATAACAAACCCAACCAACATAGAATGTGGCAGCAGACTTTTTCTCCAATCATCCCACATTCCATAGCGTCTCTGAATAGGGCAATCAAAATCTAATACATGTGACTTTTCATACATTTTTTTGAGCTGCATTAAGCTATAAGGAATAGTTGACTTTTTCATAGTAAATACCTCCGTATTCTTATTATAATATATTTTTGTGAGTGATCCAAGCACAAGTTTACTGCACTCGTTTTAACATAATCCCAAGTGTGGCGGATCTCAATGTCTGCCCTGGCTCTAACATTCGTAAATACTTCCTAGTGAAGTTGTCTTTGTAGTCATCGTATTTAAGCGGGTTTCCTTTTAAATCTGTAAGCTCAAATACCTTTCCTGTAGTCGTTCTATGTACTGCATATTCTTCCATTATTTGTTTTATCTCCTATAAAAATAACTTTGTTTTGCGATTATTACTAATCCACTCATGGAATCGCTTGAGTCTGTATAGTTTCCATTTAGGTACAATTTGTACTTTCTTGTAAATGCGAACTGCTCATATACAATGATACATTTCTCATTTGCACTCTTCCAGTAAATCGGAAGCCCCTTATATTTCCCCAAATACATTGATCCTATTTCCTCTCTAACATAAAGACTAAACCATCTTTGTATGTAATCCTGAAATTATAGGTCTTTTCTAACCAATCATTAAAACCATCGTCATAATACATTTTCTGCACTCCTGGCTTGATATTGTCAAGCAATTCAATGAAACATCCGGTTATTCCAATAACCGATTCTGCAATAACTAATGGTTTTTCCATGAACGCCAATGGAGATGCAACCGCCAAAAACTGACACCTGTTGATATTAAGATTACTACTGCTATCAAATCTTTTTACAACAATCGCCGCATTCTTACAATTTCCACCAATAAAGCTATTATAAAACTTGTTTGCATTTTCTTTTCTTTCCTTTTTGGTTGTTCTCATGTTTACCTCCTATGCTACCTTGTAAATAGTGTTTAAAAATGTTACTTCCATTTTTGTCTGATCTGTGTTAGTAATAATCTTAACAATACCTTGCGTAGAATGATATTTACCAATTAAACGCCCTTTTCCGGCTTCCCTATACTTTTTATTAGCTTTCTCATTCTGTGCGCTTAAATCGCCATATACACCCTTCTGGAACATATTTATAAAATCACATACCTGCATTTCAAACCGTCTGTTGTTATTTATTTCTTCTAAGATAGAATCGTCATAATAGATTCTTCTAGCTGATTTAATGACTGGTAAATAGTATCTGATTCTATTCCCTATTGTATAAAAAGAAATTGATAATAAAGTGAAAATAGCTGCCATAATGACATATTTTGTATCAAGGTTTCCGGGAACTTCTGTCTGTTCTACTAATGTCCAATAGTCGGAAGATCCGGCGCAAAACCAAATAAACAAAAATGCTAAAATCCCACAACCAGCAGAACAGATATAGAATAATTTACTTGCAGATTCTCTTTTCATGATTTTTTATGTGGTGGGAAATTAATCCCACCTTTCCTCCTTATAATTATTTCTTTTATCAAATTGCCTTTTTAACACATTTTGTCACTTCATAAGGCGTTTTCACTTCCTGGATCTCGCAATATGTAAGAATACCTTCATCAAAAAACTTCTTAATTCTTTCCAGATATTTCCCGCTCATATAACCGAAGCTGTTACCTGGATTAGCCCTTCCAGTGAGTTCCTTTTTCAGCTTTTTATCAAGTCTGTAAGCTGTAAAGTATGAATCATTTTCATGTATTCTATAAACGTAACCTTTATAAACTCCACCAGTTAAGGATCTTTTTACTATGAAGCACTGACCTTCTTTAAAGCTTCCGGCACACTCTACAGCTTTATTTTCAGTTTTATATTTTGTTTCAACAACATTTTCATATACAAAACCTTTACCATCTTTTGCAAGCATTGATCCGGCAGCAGTATCAATTTTGTTTATGAATGTAAGGAAGTTCTTGTATAACTTCAGTTTCTTTTCTACTTCTTCATAGAGATATGATCCTTTTTCGTATTTCTCCAGTGATTTCTCTGCCTCTTCTTTGTCGAAATATTGAAGTCTTGAGAATTTTGCCACGCCATTTCCTTTCGCGATGATAACACCGTCTTTTTCGACGTGCCAGCTCATACGTGGCGGATTTGCCTGAAATGTAGGATAATATACTGTTATAGATGTGTTATTATCTTTATTTTCTTTATCTTTTGCAAGCAGCTTTTCTATTTTTTCTTTGGCTGTTGCTTCTTCTGCCAGACTTGCACCACGATCCTGTCTAATCTCTTTCAGCTTCTTAATCTTCTGCTGAATCTCAACAGTAAGCTCGATCTCTTCTGCATTGCTGCTTCTATGATAATCCTTTTTACCGCTTCGACTTTTAACTATATAATCAGAACAGTCAATCACAACAACATAACCGTTTTTTGTTGCGATTCCGTCCCAGGCTGCCGGACTCCAGTAATCTGTCATAGAATCTGATTCGTCAGGTTTGAATCCGAAGATTTCCCAACCTCTTTTTGACAGTTCCATTGCAATTAAAACCTTTGCATCTCTAAAATCATAATAATTTGTTCTGCTTGACATGATTAAATCCTCCTTAATTATCTTTTGCTAAATTCTTTTCTAATTCTGAAATCACATCTTCTCTTGTTTCATAACATCCATAATTTTTTACAAGTTTTAATGTGTCATCAACTTTTAACAAATAGTCATTTATTTCATAGTGACTAAATTTTCCACCATATGAAACTTTACACGGTCTAAGCACATGATAATAACCTTTTGTATTTATATAATAATAAAAATTACCTTCTACTGACCGATAATGTTTATTCGGATAATAGCTCCTCCTATTTCCACGTATTCTGTCTCTTGTTTTATCAGTCCTTTGATCGTATGGCGATTTCATTTTGTTGCATCCACCTTTCTTTTAAGTTGTGTCTTTCTTTATGGTTTTATTATACGATATATATACGCATATGTCAACAGTTATTTATTATTTCTTTTATCTTATATATCTTTTCCTCTGGGGGACAAAATGAATCCTACCAGATCATAGCTACATCATTACTATTAATACATACTTATATATAATAATCAACACCATATATAAATCAAATCCGGAAGAACTATAGTTATACTATTACATTATTTCAAATAATTATTACTTTAAACTGTTGACAGCTTTCTGGATCTGTGTAACATGTTCTTCGGTTTGGCTCAGTTGGACATAGTTTCCCCCTAGACAGGGGGATAATACATACACCTATGTCCTTTCGGATGGTTTCAGCGTATCATTAGTATAAGGCTTGTAAGCTCCATATCCGCCCAGAGCTGATGACCTTATCCCGCACCGGATAACCGCCACTTAATTATTTAACCTTGCCAGCCACAAGTTTTACACTCTTTTTGTATATCGGTCAGTGCTAGACCACAGATTGTTTTTACATGGTTACTGTGTCCATGTCCTTAAATGCACACACTTAAGAAAGCCACGATTGATAGACCATTACAGATCCACAACCGCAGCTTATTTCTATATTAAGTTTATTTTGTTTTTCTTTTATGCTATTTAAGCGTTAATATGTATAATATCTGTATAATACTTCATTGCTGATTTAAGGAAGTCTCTGACCTCTTCTTTTGTCTTGCATAATTTGCCACATGTAACGTAAGTTATGTCGTTACCACTGTTTAGAGCCTGGCACACTTGCACATTATAGTAATACTTGCCCTCCACCGGGATTGAATACTCTCTAACGTGGGCTACATCTGTTCTTTTTGATTTCATAATTTCACACCTCTCTTAATAGTTAATACCTAGGCGTTTGCGAAACGCCACAAGCCGCATAAATACGGCATTTTTTGTTACCTATAAACAAATAACTCCTCACCGGATATGGTATAATAGAGTTGACTAAAAACTATAAACCTACATCCAAGAAAGGAGTTATTCTGATACTTATGATACCATATAAACAGCTTTCTTTGGCAGATATTTTTTCAGATTGCCATGAAAAATTTGAAAATGACAAACCTGCTTTTCTTTCTCTATTAGAAACCCATATCGATATTGATGAGTTAATTCCGATTTCTTTTAGAAATCATTTCTATGCATCGACGGGCAGAACCCGTAAATACCCTTTGCAAGCTTTTCTGTGGGCTTTGATTATTCAACGTATTTTCTCTATCCCTACGGATCAGCTTCTCCTGACTTTTCTCGCTTACTCAAAATCACTTCGGGAATTCTGTGGTTTTACTAAAGTCCCAGACGCTTCCAAAATCACCCGATTCAAACAGGATTTTTTAGATGACCTCCAGCTTGTTTTCGATAACCTTGTTGATGTTACCGAGCCTATCTGTCAGGCGATTGACTCTGCAAAAGCGGATATGACCATCTTTGATTCTTCCGGCATAGAAGCATTTGTTACCGAAAATAATCCCAAGTATGCTAACAGGATCATCAAACAGCTTAAGGCATACGCGAAAGCTCAGGGCTTTGATAAATCCTATGATCCTTATAAAGCTGCCTATGGTTCCATGCCTTCTCATGCTTCTGCTAATCCTGAGATTAAGCAGCTCTATATCAATGGGCATTTTTGCTATGTCTTCAAGTTCGGCATTGTCACTAACGGATTGGGCATCATCCGCCACATATCTTTTTATAACAAAAACTTTATGGCTTCACATCCTGATATCGTTGTCGAAAAGAAATCCGATTCCCCTGACGAAGATAAATGTGTTCATGATTCAAAGCTTTTAATCCCCACACTTAAGGACTTCTTTTCCAAGCATCCTTTGATTAATCCAAAAACCTTCCTGGGTGATGCTGCTTTCGATACCGCACAACTCTATAAGAGCCTTCTTACCGGTGACACTTTTGGTAATGACAAACATTTCTCGAAAGCTTATATTCCGCTGAATGCAAGATCCGGACTTGAAAATCTGGATTATTCCATCAATGAAGATGGTATTCCGTGTTGTCCCCATGATCCTTCTTTACAAATGAAGTACGAAGGCACTTCCAAACTTCACAGTGGAGTAACAAGATATAAATTTGTCTGTCCAAGAATGAAATGGATTTATGATAAATCAACTCAAAAATCCCATCGTCATTGTTTCTGTGACAACCCTTGTACTTCTTCTAAATGTGGGCGGATGGTCTACATCTACCCGGAAAAGGATCTTCGTGCTTATCCCGGAACGATCCGCGGCACCGAAAAATGGGATGATACCTATAAAATCAGGACTGTTGTCGAAAGAGATATCAACCACATCAAAGACAATCTCTGTCTTGCAGGACGCCGAACCCAAAATGAGAGGACTCTGCATGCTGATCTGATTCTTGCCGGGATCACACAACTTATTACTGTTGTTCTCGCAGATAAGATCAATCACCACGAATATATTCGAAGCATAAAACCACTCATAGCTTAGGACTTACCACTTTCATAAAGTCCATAGCTTATTAAAGTGCGCCTAACATGTGCGATTATCCATTTTTCATTCCACAAGTCGTGCTCTTCGCGAATTCTTCCTTGTTTTGGTTCAAGGTTACGAACGAGCACCGCGAGTTTCGCAATTACCTATAGTTAATACCTGATTCTGTTCTTTTAGTTTCTTTTTTGTATAAAACTTTTACACTTAACACTTCTATCAGCGAATCCGGTTTTAATGCACCAAATTCTTTATTATCCCACACATAACGCTGTGACGTGAAGATTTTACCGTTAGATTTAAAGCGGGTTTTAAATTCCACTACACATCCAACATACTTATCAATATCTTTTAAAAATTCCGCATAGGTCATAATATCACCATTTCTATAATGCCAATTTTAGGCGTTTCTGTTCTGTTTTGTTAATGCTTCTAACAAGTTTTAAATCACCTTCCCAACGCTTCAAGCGTGCGATTTGTCAGTTTACCATTTTCACAAAACCTTGCGACTTCCAAGAACTCTACTTCCGGAAGCATATCAGAAACAAAATAACAAAACTGATCCTTAGAAATGCTTTCATGTGCAAGTGCATAATCAATAATATTTTCCACAAGATCATAATTCCAGTGATTGTCAACAGACCCCGGAAATTCACTCTTCAACCAGCTCATAAATTCTTTTTTGTTAAACCCTTTTGTCATAATTTGCACCCTTTCCTATCTGACACAATGTTCATATCCTAATTCACTGACATCATAGGCAATATCTGTATTGAAATAATTAGTTCCTTTATCATTTCCCCACACATCAAAGCTATGATAAAGCTCTGTCAATTCTTCAATAGTATCTTTTTTCAAGCCTTCTTCTATCCACTTCTGTTTTTTCTTCTGGAACTTAATTGTGTCAGTGTAATCTCTATCGTCGCCAGGTATAATATAAGGTTTCATAATTTTATCCTCCCGATTATTCACAATAACTTAAACGCTCTTTTAAAGCATCTAATTTATTTATACTTTCAGATCTAGCGTATTCATCCGCCATAAATTCAAGCTCGTCTTTCCGGCACTCTTCAAGACATTCCTGAAGCTGCTCATTTGACGAATTTGAAAGAATAAGTTCTGCAGTGTCATAATCTTCAGCATCTTGCAATTCACGCTCTTTAAGGTACAAATCAAAAAGACCTTTTTCTCTTAATTTTTCTTCTACTGTTTCATCTGCCGGATTATTCTCCCAGTATTGCATACAGAACTCAAAAAGCTCTATTGATTCCCCATTGTATGTAGATGCATGAAATGAATTGCCACCTGCAACATCATACCAGCTATATACATTACCGTTTTCATCCATTTCCACGATAAAACGTAAATGCTGATTTTCAAGTGCGTCCTTGTAAGCTTTTTCGCCCACGTTGATGATTTCGTCGTATTTCTTTTCGATAAGTTCTAACCAATTTTTATTCATTATTTTGTCCTCCTATAATATCATTAATATTGCATCAGGTCAATATTTATTTCGTTTTTCTTTATCAAATACCTCCCACTTTTTAAGTTGTGTCCTCTGTTCATGCTTATATATTATCATTATTTCTTTTAACTGTCAATACTTTTGTTTAATATTTTTTATTTATTTTATCTAATATATAAAACTCATACTATAAAACCCTCAAATATTTCTACTCAAGGGCTTATTACATCATAGGAGCTAATACCATACACATCATTCATCACTCCCGTATATTTTATATTGAGTATATGCAAGTAATATCACAGATGGTACTCCGCTCTGTCCTCTTGATGGTATCCATATTTCCACTTCTTCATCTATATTGTTAAATCATTATATAAGTTTCGCCATCTCCCTTGTTAGCTGCCTCTTCTGCCTCTTCCATGCTAGAATAAACGCCAAGTGTTTCATAACTTGGTGTTTCGACAACTTCGATTTCCATTGGAGTTGTCTCTAACGTGTCTATAAAGCCCGTCTGCACGAGCTTTTTTTCATCCTCGTCAAACTCGAACTCGTTTTCCTCAATCACATATTCCTCAACTGAGTAAAACGTCATATTGTGATTTTCAAACTTGCTGATGCTTGTCTTGCGTTTTGCAAGTTCCTTTTTAGCCTCTTCCAGATCGTCAAACGTTTTTATGTATTCGGGATCCGGATCCAAAGCTGTACATCCTTGTTTGATCTCTCTTCTGTCTCTGCGGTTAAATTCCATCGTTCTTTTTACTAAATCATATTTTCTCATGTTCTATTCCTCCATCACGTTCTAATCTTTATATTATTGATTATATTACAATGCTTTTAATTTCACAATACCATTATATATAGTAAATTTTCCATATACATATCGGCATACAGAAATATTTCCGTATGCTTATCAGCGGTCAAACATCATTCTGTTAATTAGTGCAACTTTTACTGCGCTATTTCCGTTACAAGATCATTGACGGTCATTGTTTCACATCTGCATTTGTAAATCCGTCATTTCTTTCAATTTCTTGTACCTGTTTATCCGTCAATCCAAATACAGCAATCAAAACATAGCTCATTTCAAGTAAAGCTCCGTGATTATCGGTATTAAATTCATTTTTCTTTATCTTTTTACACATTTTTGCGTACCTATTTTGATATGCAATTCTCATTTTCTCCCATTCTTCTTGAACAGCGTTCATAGTTATACCTCCATAATTCTATCTAATATATAAGTGCAGTTTCCAATTCTAAAACCATTTTCAAAGTATACAATTTTATTTTCTGTTTCTGTATTTACTTGTAAATATACTTGTTGCTTTCCATCAAAGAAAACTAATTCATGTGGTTTTACCTGGTGCAATACTCTATAGAACGTTCCATCATTCATACTATTAACACGTTCCAACTTAAACACAGCCTTACCTTGTATCTGTTTCAATTCTTTCTTTAATTCTTTCCAATTAGTTGCATTAATCATTTATATCCATCCATTCTTCTCGATAAAACTCTTGTTTCTTTCATCTAAGCGTGAATTTTTTCGCCGTTAATATATCCGGCAAGTGAAAGATTGTAAATCTGTTTTGCTGTTTCTGAAATTGTCATCCTTTTCCCTCCTATTGCAGCATATTTATTAATTTATCTTTTTCGCTCTCTGTAATCTGTTTATTGTCATATGCTTTCAAAATTTTAGAAATCATGCTACTTACTTCGTCTTTTAATTCCTCTTCAGGAATCATTTCGGCTTCAACATATAAGCTGTTGATCTCTTCGTAATAGCCATCTGAAAGACACCAGCACTGCCAATAATAATCTTCTTTTGTTGCTATTTCTTCTGCGGTCATATCAGGGTCAAACATTTGTATTCTTCTAACAAAATCTTCATATTTTTCAATAAATTTATCACAATATGTAATTTCCTCTGATAAAATTCTTCCATCATCATTAGCATATTCATAAATTACACTTGATTCATCACTATCACATGTTTCTAAAAATTCATTAACTGTTCTATTATCTTCTGTTTCTGTTAAATAATCATTCAAACATTCTTCTGTAATTTTAAATTTCACTTCTCGTTCTACTTCTAAAGTATTATTAATATAGTTACAAATCTTTAATTCTACAAACTTATTCATACCAGTTTACCTCCTGTTAAAATTCACATTTCATTTATCCTGTACTGTAATATATAAACCATCATAATATAATGCAATTGCATGTATTTCCTTATTCCAGATATGTTCTGGTATATTCTCATAATTCATAGAATGGGGATAGATTATCCATCCTTCCCCTGTCAGCTCTGATCCATGAATTTCTGATATTTTGATTTTCTGGTAATTGTCTACTACTTTTGAAATTAAATCCTTTACTTTCATGATTTAATCATCCCTTTCTATTTTTCTTTGAAGTTGTGTCTTTCTTTTATATTTATATATTATCATTATTATGTTTATCTGTCAATATATATTTCTTATTTTTATTTAATTTATTTTATCAATAAAAATCCCAGAGTCATCAGCTCCGGGATTTCGTTTTTATTTTCTACTTCTCAATAATGATATCATACCTGTCTATGATATCATCAAAATCGTTGTTATCCCGGCTATATACAAACCAGGTCATAACTTTACTACCTATTTTTGCGCCTTTTACGCGCTTATAATTAACATAGCCGCATGTTGCTTCACCGTCCCCAGATCCGGCGTTTTTGACCGTTCCCGTGACCTTTTCGACGTAGTAAAAAGCGTTCCCTTTTCTATTCTCAATCTTGCGCCAGAACTCCGGTGAATTATCGCCCTCTAAAATGCGGATATGCTTATATTCACGCTTGATTTTCCTTTCTACTGCTGCGGCTCTCTGGTAATTTGCCGCTTGCACCGGAATGCCAGAAAACAATGTTGTAACAATTGCCAATGCTGCCATAATCCTGATAACTGTTTTATTCATAGATAATCCCTCCTAAATATCCTTGTAACGCCGTATTTTCGATTTTAACGGGTTTTATATCATTACTTATACATTTTATTGCTTTTATCTTTATTATTGCTTAAAACGCCATTTAAAGCTTTCTGTGGTCTTTTTCGCGGATCTCATGCAGCTTATTCATAGTTTCACGAAATGATCTCATACTCTCGTCGGCTGTTTTGTCGTTTTCCTTCTTTTTCCTGGTGATGTCTGCATTTTCCAAAAATGCGATTAATAGAGTCAAACACAAAAGAAATAACGTCATCATGCGGCGATCACCTCACGAATTAATGAAATGAGTTTTTCGTCCGGATAATCTGCAGTAAGATCCTGTAAAACTTTCATACTGCGTCGGTTTACAATTTCACCCAGCTTTTCAGATCTCACATCTAAAACCTGGTACATATCTTCTGTTTTGCAAGGAACATATTTTTCGATATCAAGAACCGGATAAACTCCGATTGTGCGAAATCTATCATATTTTTCTTTAAATCTTAATGTGATCCGGTATAATATACCTGAATCATCAAGCTGAATATCTTTTTCAAGCCACTTTTCGCCGTGTATTACTGCAGCGTAAAGACTCAGCGTAAAACCATTTTTACACTTTGCATTTATCTTGTTTACCTGATCTTTTGTAATTTTTGCCATGCTCTTTCCCCCCTCTATTCCTGATCCATATTTACCGCATCAATAACCATGTCATCGTAAATGGCTTTTGTGCCATTATTGTCGATAATCATAGCGCATAAATCACCTTTGCGCCAGTCTTTCACATCTTCGGCGTAAAACTCAAATATAACGCCATTTTTGAGCTTTACAGATACAACACTGCTTTTCTTGTATGTTGCTCTTACAATTCCGGCAGCAGGATATAAATGACTCTTATGTGCTTTTGCCTGAATTGCTGTTGCTGGTGTAATTGCCATTACTGCAGATAATACTGTTGCTAATACTCTTTTTAACATGATGTTTTTCCTCCTGTTTATTTATTGTAATATCCAACTTCTGTGAGCTGTTCCCAGATTGCGTTGCCTCTGTCATCTTCTTTTTCGGAAAGTGTATATTTTCCGCCTTTCATGTAATATGTGGCAGAATTTGCAAATGCTATCACTAATTCATTCAAGACCTTTTTACTTGCTGTAATCTTGCCTAATCCATTGATATTTACTGTCGTATGTCATCATCCTCTCTCACACTGTTTATTTCTCGCTTGAACATTTATTTATCGTTTGGACACTGATAACGGTCTGCCATCATCAGACACCGGGAAACCATTTCCGGCGTGACGGGTATCTCTACCCGTTTCGGCTATTCTTTGTAAGCTGTCCCATTTACTAAACTAGCAAAGTGTTTTGCCTGTTTTTCATCATCTTCAAAACAATGGGAAATTTTTACACCATTTCTGTAAAAGTTTACATACCATTTCATATTCTTTTCACCCTCTTTCCTTGTTTCTTTTCGTTATCTTCGGTAACTGCTCAGGCGTTCAATCTTCTTTACTATTCGTGCCTATTTCGGCGGCGAACGTGCATCAATTTTAACTTTCATGCTGTTTTTCTCCTTTCCGTTCCCAGATTTCGCAACGTGGGAAAAATTTGTTGCTGGGTGCGCTCCCTGACCCCTTTACGGGGTTTCGTCTTAATCTTCCAAGACTCTTCAGAGGGATTCTGTATTATATTACTTATCCTGTTCAGTATTTGTTTAAGTTGTGTCCTCTGTCTATGTTTATATATTACCATTATTTCTTTCATCTGTCAATACTGTTTTTCATCTTTTTTTATTTCGTTTTTCTTTTGAAAAATCCAGGGCTTTTATAACCTGGAAATTACTTTGAAATAACGCCGTAAATCTTCAATCAAGTAATAGTCTGTTTCGGCGTTCGCCATGCAGAAAAACAAGTGTTCACGAACGTATGTCATATTATATTTCGTTTTGTGCATTTCCTCATATAGAGCATCTGCACGTTTCGCCCATTTCTGCAGCAGTTCCGGATTATCAAAACGCTGTTCGTATGCCTGAAGATACATCCTAACTGTTGCATGAATTTTGGTTTCCATATTCATTTCTTGTAGCCCTCCATTTCATCAAGCTGATCTAAGATCTGATTGACTGCATCCATGTTCCCGCTGTCAAACTCCTGAAGCATTTTCTCAATTAATTCGCTCATTTTGTCCCCCTCCTGTGAATGTGGCGGCTCATATTGTATGATTACCGACACCGTTTATTTCGTTTAGCTTTTGTTAAATGAAAAACATTTCTCCATTTAACTCAAGTGCCACTGCATCTTGTGACATTTCAATTTTTAAGTTTTCGCAAAAATCAATTACTTTGTCCAGGTTTTTCTTCAGGTCATCTTCTCCGGCGTATGCAAATACCATTGTTGTGTTTTCTTTTACAAGTCCGGCAGTATCTGATACCCAGTAACCAAGGGCTTCAGTAGAAGTTGCGCCACCGAAGCAATCAGATAATAATGTAGCTGCTGCATCAACAAATTTACTATTGTCAATAGCTTCGTTGATGTTTACTGTTGCTGGAATATAAACAGTAATTTTAGATTTTAATGAGAACATAGCTTTTAATCTTGAATTTATCATAACATATAACCTCTCTTTTTATTATTTTTAAGTTGTGTCTTTTTCTTTTGTATGCTTATATCATACCTTTATTACGTTTATCTGTCAAGCACTTTTTTAAACTTTTTTGTGCTTATGCTGCTTCTATTGTGCGACTACGTACACAAAAGACCTCTTTTTCGCCCCAGATCTGCAGCTTTGCTGTTTTCTGTTCCAGCACTCTCTCATTTATTTTTCCGGCGTGCTGAATTGCTTTATATGTGACTGTTTTCGCAGTCTTTTTTATGATCTCATATGTGACACCACTTTCATAGTATCTTTTTCCAATTTCAAATTTTTTCATGTTTACTCCCTCCATATAAGTTGTGTCCTTACCTTTGTTGAGTATATATTATCATTATTTTGTGTAACTGTCAAGATGTTTTTGATATTTTTTTATTTATTTTTTTACAAAAAAATAAGGGCTTATGCCCTTATTAAGCAACCTGGAGATCACCGATCTGCTGCAGATATCCGGCAAGTTCTTCCAAGGTTTCGGCAGTGTAAAAACCACCGTCAAGCCCTGTGGAAATTTCCGCCCCGTCAGCTTTCCAGCCGTCACAATCATTTGAAATTGTGTACTGAATGCCTTCGGACGGGCTAACAAATTCAAGGTTTCCGTTTTCAATTGATTTAATTAATTCTGTTTTATTCATGTTATTTCCCTCCGTATAAGTTGTGTCTCTGTTTTCTATATTTGTATTATACTTTATTTCGTCTATCTTGTCAACAGATTTTTTATTCTTTTTAAAATCCGTATTTCATGCAGTCTTTTATCATTTTGACTGCTTCATGCCAATCCTTAGAGAACATTTTAAATTCGTCCATGTCCTCTACTTCACAGATTGCATAACCTGGAACTGGAATATCAATTCTATATCCTTTTATTCTTTCCAGAAAAAAGATAGCTCTTTCAACTATGGTCTGATCCTTTTTACTTTCGTCGTTGAAAGTAACTTCTGCAACCCTGTAATCATAATCTTTACTTCTTCCTTTATATGTTACTCTCATTTCGTACCCTCCTATTTATTAGTTGTGTCTGCCTCTTGTTTATATTTTGTATTATATCAGCATGATTGTTGATTGTCAAGTATATTTTATAATTATTTTTATTCCTTTTATCTCAAATAAAAAAAGGATCTTTCCAGATCCCTTTTTGCTTTATGCTATTCTATCATTTCTATGAGGTGTGACCTCTTCACTGCCGTAAAGGTTTCGCAGCTCATCCATAGAAAGCTTTCTTTTACTCTTTTTATAGTAACGTTCCCCAGCGTGCCAACTCCAAGCTTTCTTATTGTTGCACCACTTAAAGCCCGCAGCCTTCAGAGCATCTTTAACACCGTAGGTGTTACCTGTTACCCAGATCCAACAACCAATTATTTCGATTGTGAGATCATCGAGATTAATTATTTTGTTTAATGCATCGCGGAAAAGCTCGTCTTTCTCCGGATTATATTTCCATGCGTTCTCTGTTTCGTCCGCATTCTTCAGGCTTTTCATAGCCTCTTCATATTCTACATTGATAATCTTGATTTCGTCAGCAGATCCGCCGTTATCCGGATGATTTGCTTTCACAAGCTTTTTATACTCTTGTCTCAGTTCTTCCAGGTTCTTACATTCTCTAAAATATTTCATATGTTTTTCCCCTCCACTTTTAACTTGTGTCTTTTTATTTCGTTTATCTTGATGCTATAATAACACTCATTTTCCAAGTTGTCAAGTGTTATTTTTATTTTGTTTTACTTATTTCAGATCAATATAAAAGCCCAGAAACCATAGTTCCCAGGCTGATTATATTATTTATTTATATTATCTTATAATGTACTAAGTACACCCTCTAAGATATCAACTTCAGAAGTATTAACGAATACCTCAAAATGAGTAAGACCATAACCACAGTTACTAGCCTCATATTTAATTTTATTAGCTTTCAGCGCACCTCTGAATGCTTCGCTTTCCACGTTGTTTAATTCTACATTTAACCACTTTCTCATTTTTTGATCCTCCATTTTTCTTATTTTGAAGTTGTGTTTCTTGTTTATTTTATTTCGTTTATCTCTTGCTGATGATTGAATCATATAACACTGTTTTCTGCTTGTCAATAGTTTTCTATTATTTCTTTTATCTTTTTTCACTTCGCTTGTGATCCGTGGCTTGTGATCCGGTGTTTTCTTGCCACATAATAACGTGTGCATGTACAGACATATAATAGGAAAATAAATTTGTGTGGATATCTCGCCCCTACTTTTTATGAGTGTTTTTCTTGCCCTTGTTTTTATGTTCTTATACAGAAATTTATTTTCTACGATTTCCGCCACCCTCCATAGGATTGATAGTCTCAGGATCTTGACGGACTGGAAAAGGAAAGAAAAAAGAGTGATAATAAGAGGAAAAGAAAGAAGGGAAAGAAAGAAAAGGGAAAAGGGAAACATTTTACCGTAAATCTCTATTTTTCAAAAATCTATCGAACATCTTCACAGTCACGCTACCGGGATTCCATCTGTCAGTCACCCTCCCCCGATTCCGAAACCAGGTAATAATCCGGGGGATTTTCTGCCCCAGGCTGTCGAATGTTACTTAAGTTAAAAAAGTAACATTCAGAATTTTCCGACAACCATCGTATTTTCCAACGATTCCAGATGATCCATTGATACCGGGGGATAGTTTACATAATATGTAACGCTCTACCGTCTTGCCCTGGCTATCGAGGTCACTATCACTCTCACACCTCAAAACCAACCTCGAACAATACCTCGAAGCAACACGACAACCATCGTATTTACAGCATTTTAAATATATAATAAAATCCCACATAATCTGGGCTAAAATCCTTTATAATCCTTTATTTATCGGCGTTTTACCGAGTTTTCAAAAAATTATAAATTTTCTGGCATTTTCCAAGACTTCACAATATCATTACCAACCAACAAAAGAAAAAGAAATCCTTTATTTATCGGCGTTTTACGGCTTTCAACCTGGGTAATCTACCGAACTCATTTAAAATAGCTTCACTCCAAGATCAATGATCTGGAATCAAAGTGCAAAAATCCGGTGAAAAAATGTTCTTAAAAATTGTCGTGTATAATTGTCTATACTAACGTATAGCCAATTATATTAATATTTATATATATTATTCTTTTTATTATATATATATATATATTAATATTTATATATAAATATATATTATATAATAATGCCACTTTTCTTTGCTGGCTGTTACAAAAGTTAAACAAAATAATAATTTACACTTGACATAATTTAGAAAATGCTATATAATAAACATGTAAGATGAGAAAAGTAATAATTTGAAAAAATCGGCAATGGCTTTTTGGAGGATTTAGCCATTGTTGTTTTAATGTTTTATAGATAAACGAAATAAATTAATTAGGAGATTTAATAGTATTGATAAAAACAAGTACCGATGTGTTAGGGTGCTTTTGGCTTCCTCCGCATTATCATAAATTGACATCCAGTGGTGTCGATCAAAATACAGTAAAACCATATTCTACAAAAGTCGCAGATTCAGAATTTAAACAACATTTTCATGAGCATATTCTTCCGGAGCTGCGATCTAATATAGTGCCATATCAAGATGGTAAAAAATATATGAGAAAATCCAAATTGCATGGCAGGGGATTTTGTGATGTGGTAAACGATGCATTAAAACAAATATATAAAAATCGAAAAGGATATGTTTTTACGCAGGAACAGTTAATCGAAATAATAAAATTCATTCCAGATATTGATGTATCTTATAGTGACGGAATATATTTTGTTTGGAAATAAAAATGAAAGGTAACTATGACAATGAATTATCAAGACAGAATTTTTGACAGCATTGAAGCTCAGAAAAGTTCTATTCAACATAAAGAAAAGGCAAGAAAAGAAAAGCCCACAGCAGCAGATCTAAAAGAGACAGTTAAATTATTTGACGATTTTGGAATGAATGTTAATATGTCTGAAATTCCAAGTTTTTCTTCTGCATATGAGCTTGAAAAATGGAGAGTCAAAAAAATCGTTGAATTTTTAGGCTCACATTAATGGAGGAACTTAGTGAAAAAGCTACAACAATTTTACATAATGAAAATTTCTTCGAATCGTTTGGAGAAATTTGACTATCACTTAAAAAGACTTCTCGGAAATACTGGAGCGCATATTAGAGAAATTCGAAACAATGGTGAACTTATTGCTCTGGGAGACAATCAAGCACTTAGAAGTATACGATCAATCAGATATGAACGTAATCCAGATATCATACGATATGATCCGGAAGCTTTAAACTTATTGTATGAGCAAAAAAAAGAATTAAAAAAACTCCCATTTACGGATTCAGTCAAAAAACAAATATCTATCATAAATACCAATATTGATAAGATGCTATTTATTCCGGAGTATATCTCTGTTGTTATTGACGATGTGGCACATTATAAGAAAATAATTAAAAATGGGTTGTATATCAATAATCAGAAATATGTGCGCTTGATGTGTTCTGCTGGACAGGCAAGAGTGAATACCGTAATACTTGTTCGTGAGGATTATGAGGAAGAGTTAAAAAAGAGATTGCGTTGTGGCGCGAAAAGTGTAAAAATTACAAAAAATAAATATAATGCTTACTTTGCACTTTCATCTTCTTCAACATACCTGATTCCGAAGCCTAATGTGCTGCTTATCAATGATTGCGAAATAGAAATGGAAAAACGGGTTGACTGGATTTCAAAAATCCCACCAACAGAAAAACATAAACTTTCAAATAATGAGCGTGTTGATGAACGGACGATTTCTCTCATGTTTAATTTATTTGATGGTTGTGGTGCTGTATCAGTGGAATTTGCAAAACGGGTGGCGGACGCATTAGAGCTTGATTATATCCCATCTGCTTTTTGTATCAGGTGTGCCTATGTTAAAGGAATGGTATTCGTTGTGGACTTCAAACAATATGCCAGGGAATTAGGAATTATCTTCCAGAAAGATCTGTATGGAGTTGAACAAAAAGTTGAAGATATGGATATGATTTTAACAAAATCCCAGTTTAAATTATATAACGCCTATGATTCTATTGAAGATTATCATAGACTTTGTGAAGAAAATGGAATTTTGTGGGGCGTAACAAAAGTTACACCTAAAAAGGATGATACATATTTCAGATCAAATTACCAATTTTGCCAAGCTATTGATTTAAGAAAAGATAGTGATGTTGCAGAATTATGTCAACCAACAATAGATTGGTTAAGTGGAATTTGCGGCGGTGACGTAAACCATACTCTTCTCTTTCTTCTTGGTCGTATGCTTGAAAATCCGGATATTGATTATAATGATATTCTAAATCTTACAAGTGATAATGTTGCGAAAGCTCTTATTTTAAATCCAAATATGATAAATGAAGAGTATATAAAGAACACTATCATTATGAGCGTAAATAAGAAAATCCGTGAGTCATATCTTGGGAAATTGATATTAGACGGTAATTTCAGTGTTATGATTCCGGATATGTACGCATTTATGCAACATGCTTTTGGTCAGGAAGTAACAGGCGCACTCAAAGAGTTTGAACATTACTCTCATTTTTGGAATCAAAGAGGAAAAACTGAAGTAGTTGCTATGAGATCCCCGCTAACTTGGAGATCAGAAGTAAATAAACTGAATTTGAAAAACAATGAATTAACAGAAAAGTGGTTTAAATATTTGACAAGTGGAATTGTATATAATGTTTGGGGATGCGATTGTATAATCCATGCCGATTCTGATTTCGACGGTGATATTGTTGCCACTACTGATAATCCTGTATTCCTTAGATGTAGATATGATAATTTACCTATCACTTATACAAAATCAACGGTAGATAAGGAATATATTAAAGAAGAAGAATTATATCTTGCAGATATTCAGTCATTCAACAGTGAAATTGGTTCTATAACGAATATTTCTACTGCTTTTTATGAATTATTATCTTTGTATGAAGATAATCCTGAGAAAATGATGGAAGTTTCTGAAATACTTGAAAGACTAAAATTGATTCGTAAATGTCAGGGAGATTCTATTGATAAAGCAAAAGGAATCAAAATAGAACCAATGCCGAAACATTGGACGAAAAAAGTAAAAGCATCACAAGATAATTTAGATATTATTGAATTTATAAATTCTATTGTTGCAGATAGAAAACCGTATTTCTTTAGATATCTATATCCAAAAGAAAATGCTAAATATATAAATTATCGCAAAAAGAAGAACGACTATTGTGAAATGAAATTCTTCCGGTCACTGGATGAGTTATTGGAATTATCGGATTCGGATTTATCGTGTGCAGAAAAAGACTTTAAGTATAACAATTATTTAAAATATATCCCACTTATTGATTATAATGGGCGTATGAACAAGATATGTCACCATATGGAGAAAAATCTTTCTGAGATTACAAGTCGTTGCAGACGGACACATGATACCGCACTGGAAATTATGAAAAGTGGGAAAAACCCGAATTTTTGTGAATCTGATATAGAACTAATGAATGAGTTTTACTTAGAGTACAAAAATGCCAAAAAAGCGTTTCAGCTAAAAAGAAATAATGGTTTTGAAGATTCTAGTTCTGCAGTTAATTTGTTAAATGATACAATTAAAGAAATACGATTAGGCATATCAGATAAAATATCCGCATCCTTAGAATACCAGTGTGATCTTGCAATATATGTTTGTTATGAGATGCATCCAAGCAGAACAAAAGATTTTTGTTGGGAAATATTTGGGAATCAGATTATTAAGAACATAGAAGCAAATTCCACCACTCCTGCCCTGCTGCCTGTTCCGTCAGATGATGGAGATATTTACTACTTAGGTAAGACATATAAGGTTATGGAGGTAAATGTATGATTTATTTTGATGAATTATCTGCCACTAAGGAAATGGAAGAGTCACAATCGTTTAAAAATGGGTATACCAAAACAGATTTATTTATGTATACCAAGTATTTGAAATATAAAAAAGCTATTGAGTCCGGTATTGATTATGAGAATATTACCGAAGATCAATTAAGAAGTTATAATCAGTCTATTGAGTGTGAACTACGTGCGTTCTGTGAAAGGGCGTGCCTTGATTTTAACTATACAACAAAATACCAGGATATAGACTTTGCTCTGGAGTATTCGTGTAAATATAAGTTAAAGCTGCCACGCCCATTGCCGATCACTCAAAGAGAGTGGAACTCGATTATGAGTGTTTCAAATGAGAATTATCGAAAGATGTTGTTTATTATGTTGGTTGATGCAAAGTATTATAAATATTTTAGTACTTCTGTAGAAAATGATAAACAAATTGACAATGATACTGTTTTTTATGTTCGTATGACAAGATCTGAAATCCAGAAGGCTGCTAAAGTAAAATATGCCAACCAGAGCGAAAAAGATTTCTTTCTTGGTTGTATCAATCGAAAAGGACTATTTGATATTTCAGATAGTAAACTGTGTTCCTGGTATATAAAATTTGTTGATATATCAAATGAAAATATTATTGAGAGCATCACAGATTATGACCATTTGGATTTATATTATGAAAAGTTATCTGGTGGTAAAATTGGAAAATGTGAATACTGTGGCAATTTATTTAAACAGGGTAAAACCAAACCATCTATTTACTGCTATAAACATCGCGGATATTCAAAACAAAAAATACAAAGTTTGATATGTGTTGATTGCGGTAGCGAATTTACCATTAGTTCAAAAAGCAGAAATGCATGTAGATGTGAAAATTGTCAAAATGAACGTAATAAAGCAAAGAAAGCAGAAAGAAATAGACGCTATTATCAAACACACAGAGATTAAGACGCTATCAATTTTATTATCTTTTTCATCTGTAATACGATAACCAACGTAGTTACAAGTGATTTTAAGGCTTGTCGATAATTTATGGAAAGAGAGATAAAAGCATTCTTTTATCTCTTTTTTATTGTCCGTGTAACAGTCAAAAATCAAAAAGGAGATACAATGAACCCGCAATATAAAAAGCTAGAAAGTGAGACTGATTACGAATATGGTCTTAGATTGATCTCTATTAAGGTTGAAGAAAAGCCTGATGATTTGGACTGGGAAGATATTGTCAAGCTTTTAAATTTAGACTGTCATAGGGATAGTTTACGAAAAGCTGCGAATGTAACCGATTTCTCCGGTTATAGAGTAATGCAGTATTTTAAGGAAAAATTACAGAGCCAAAACTGTGATGATACAGAAAGTTATATAAATGAACTTGATGAAAAGAAACGGCAGCTCATTAAAGAACGTGCAAAGCTTCACACTGAAAAGCTTGAATATCATCGTTGGCTTCGTGAAGATGCCAGGGACGAATTGTTTGAAGAAAAAGTTATTGCTGCCATCAAAGAAAATCTAAATAAAATAGATCCGCCTCAGAAAATTGGCGGATTTCATACATCACGATTTGGTTTATTAAATATTGCAGACTGTCATTTTGGAAAGGATTTCAAAATTTATGGTCTTGACAACAGAATTATTAATGCATATAGTCCTGATATCTTTTTTATGAGAATGGAAACACTTTATAATGAGGTTGTTGATTATGCTCATAAAGAAAATTTAACAGGCTTTAAAATATTCAATCTTGGAGATGCGCTTGATGGATTTCTCAGAAATTCACAGCTCTGGACTCTCAGATATGGAGTTACAAAAAGTGCAGTTATTTTCGGAGAATATATGGGAAAATGGCTACGCTCTTTATCTGAAGAATTTACTATTGAATATTATCAAACATGTGGAAATCATGGAGAACTTAGGCTACTTGATGGAAGAAAAGGCGAACATCTTCATGATAATATCGAAATGGTTACAGGAGCGATTATTCGCATAATCAATGAGAATAATCCAAATTTTAAATATATTGAAAATAAATCCGGACTTATTTTCACAGAAATTGCCGGATATAATGTTATGGGGATTCATGGGGAAGTTAAAAACCTTCAAACTGCTATAAAAGACTATTCAGACATATACGATGTTAAAATTGACTATTTGGTTGCTGGTCATGCACACCACTCTATGTTTAATAATTGTGGTGTACGACGTGGGACTATTGGTGTAGGTTCTATAATTGGTGTGGACGATTATTCTATGTCTATACGGAAAGCCTCTGATGCCACAGCCTCTTTTGTTATTTTTGAAAAAGGAAAAGGTAAGGTAGATGAACACACCTTTGTACTCAACTAAAACACGTAAACCCAAAACAGACATCGAATATGTAGATTATAATAGTATCGAAGAAATTATAAACGATCTTTTTTTAGCTTCAACATTACCACATGATGAATACGATTCTGTTAAATTATATGGTGATTCAAAATTTATCTTATCGGTATTTCGCTATATAATATCAAATGAAAAGTATTCTGATATTACGATAGCCTCTGTTGATATAATATCTTCTGCAATTGATCCAGCTTGTAGGGACGACTATGTGCTTATTTTATATGATGGCGAATTATATATTCAGTCATCATGGAATGATAAATATGATCGTCTTTTTGAGAACGATGCAAAATTTACGATTTGTCAATACGGAATCCCAGGATATATATTGCGCAACGTGGTCAAAAGCAATACTCCTGTAAAAGTGTGTAATTTAGAAATAAGTTAAACAAAATAATAATTTGCTATTGACAAATCCAACTTTTTATGATATATTATATTTGTAAACAAGAGATATATGAAATGGAAGTTGTGAACATAATTCATGACTTCCTACCACTTATCACAAGATGAATGAAATAAATAATTATGCGGATTAGAGCAGTGGAAGCTCGTCTGCCTCATAAGCAGAAGGTCAGGAGTTCGAATCTCCTATCCGCAATTTGCCTTATTTATGTATTGTCATATTATTTTTGCAAAAGAAGTAGGTGGTAGGGCTGAAAGAATTTAAAATTGTTAAATTCATATTTCGGTTCTATCATTTACATATGTTGAGCATATAGCACAGTCTGGTAATGCAATGGTCTGCAACACCATAATCGCTGGTTCAAATCCAGTTATGCTCTTTTAAGCACATACAGCAATTTTATTGGATATTACTGCTAATAATAGAACCAATTTGTGCTTAGAGACACAAGCAGCAAATTTATTATAATTTAATTCTGGCATAAGAAAAATATAGTGTCTAGTTTAAATGGAGGACTATACATGGCATATAAATATAAGAGAATTTATAAACCAAATCATCCAACTGCTAATAAATGTGGACTCATGAGAGAACATAGATATTTTGCTGAATTAAAGTTAAATAGACTTCTTAAGCCAGAAGAAGTTGTCCATCATATTGATGAAGATAAAAGTAATAATTCTTTTGATAATTTAATAGTATTTAAAAGTGAATCGGATCATGCTGCTTTCCACAAAGGTTGCAAAGCAGTATTGGATGGTGATGTATATTGGTGTCCTGATAAACTTGAAAAGAAAAAATTATGTCCCGTATGTAAAAAATATTACATATCATATGTAAGCGATATGTGTATTGATTGTAAAAGATTAAAAGACAGAAAAGTCGAAAGACCATCTAAAGATAAATTATTAGAAATGATAAAAACAAAATCATTTGTCAACATTGGTAAACTTTATGGTGTTTCTGATAATGCAGTTAGGAAATGGTGCAAATATTATGGTTTGCCATATAGAAAAAGAGATATTATTTAATATATGATACATTGGACGATTGGCTAAGTTACCACCCTTTCAAGGTGGCGAGACGGGTTCGATTCCCGTATGTATCGTTTTATAGTAACACTGCAGGTTGCTTAAAACGTTTTTTAGTGTTTTGACCGAGAATAAAACATTAGTGATTACAGTATGTGTCACTTGGTTGTAGTTAATCCGAGTAAAAGCTATTTAAGGGCGTATGGTATAATGGTAAAACATCTGACTCCAGATCAGAGGATTAGGGTTCGATTCCTTATGCGTCTGTTTAGGGGGAATAATCCGTAGGGGTAGCGGGGCAGACTGTAAATCTGCTGTCATTGCGACTCGGGTGGTTCGACTCCATCTTCCCCCATCGAAAAGCTGTAAATTAGTTTTTGTACAAGAGGTGTATTTTTTATGGTGAATACAACATAATCATGGACATATAGCTTAATGGATAGAGTTCACGACTACGAATCGTGCGATATAGGTTCGATTCCTATTATGTCTGTTTTGCCCGTATAGTTCAATGGAGAGAACATGGTTCTTCTAAAGCTATGATCTTGGTTCGATTCCAAGTATGGGTGTTTATTTTTGGAGAGGTGGCAGAGATGGATTATTGCACCAGTCTTGAAAACTGGCAACCGTCAGTGATGGCGGTTCGTGGGTTCGAATCCCACCCTCTTCGCTCTTGGATGGGTGGCAGAGTTGGTTTAATGCGCCGGACTGCTAATCCGGTATACATGTTAATTCGTGTATCGTGAGTCCGAATCTCACCCCATCCGTTTAGACACATGCAGCAAACTTATCTGATTTAAGTTTATTGAAAAGTATACAAATAAAATCAAAGTTTCGTGTCTAGTGGCTCATACAGCAAATTAATGTAAGTAAAAATGAAATCAAATACTTATTTTACAAATCAAAATGTTTTAATTCCGCCGATAAAACTATTGATATATTATTGAGCCTAGATAAAGTCGCATACAGCAAATTTTATTAAAAATGGGTTTATATATTTTACTATACTGTTATGATGTTTTTGTGGATATTTTAATTTAATTCAGCGACTTGTATTTTTCTCCATCTGCCATGTGCAGACAGGAAATCTGATTATGGTACGCCTATTATCAGTTTTTATGCCCTATAGTTCAGTGGTAGAACGACTGGCTGTTAACCAGTGTGTCGTAGGTTCGAGTCCTACTGGGGCAGTTTATTGGGGTATCGCCAAGCGGTAAGGCACAGCACTTTGACTGCTGCATTCGCTGGTTCGAATCCAGCTACCCCAGTTCTGTTATATAGTAAATGTGGTCTTAACGGTGAGATAAATGCAGAATCTTCAAATCCGTGTTTACTATTTTGCTGGCATGGCGCAATTGGTAGCGCAACTGACCTGTAATCAGTAGGTTAAGGGTTCGAGTCCCTTTGCCAGCTTTTATTGAGAATGTGGTGTAATGGTAGCATACATGATTTGGGATCATGCGGAGCAGTTCGATTCTGACATTTTCAATTAAGTGCGTGTGGCGTAATTGGCAGGCGCAATAGATTTAAGCTCTATTATCTTAATGATGTGAGGGTTCAAGTCCCTCCACGCATATTTTAATATTTTTGCCTGGTTGGTGGAATTGGTAGACACGCCAGATTCAAACCCTGGTGGGAAACCGTAAGAGTTCGACTCTCTTACCAGGCATGTAGCACATAGTATTTTTCTATGTGCTTTTTTATTGCTTATTTTTTTATGGATGATTGCTGCAATTGGTAGACAGGCATGACTAAGGATCATGTGTTGAAAAACATTGTGGGTTCGAATCCCACATCATCCACTACCGCTTATATGCGGAAAAAGGAGTTTTTATATGGGACAAACAAAAGCACAGATTGTGAAAAAATCACTGGCTTCTGAAATGTCATTGAATGCTGATGCTAAAATTGGAAAGATTGAAGCTGTTTCAGATGGTCGTGAAGAGTATATTTGTCAAACTTGTGGTAAGTCCTACAAACGGAGAAAGGGAAACTTCTCTCCATCTAAATCTCCTATTTATGCTGGCACTGATGGCTACCTTAATACTTGTAAAAATTGTGTAGATAATCTTTTTACACAGTATACAGAATTTTTTGGTGGAAATGAAGAACGTGCGATTGAACGAATATGTCAATTATTTGATTTTTATTTTAATGAAAGTGCGCTTGCTGCTTCAAAGAAAATCAGTGAAGATCGAAGTAGAATTTCTGTATATATTAGTAAAATCCAATTAAAACCTCATATTGGAAAAACATACAGTGATACATTGTTAGAATCGAAACAAAATACTATAGACTCTATGGACGATACTATGGATTATGGAGAAATGGATTCTATACAATTAAAAAAAGCTGTTAGTGTGTGGGGATTTGGATTTTCACCTGAAGAATATTCTATATTGAATGATATGTTTGATGATTGGAAGTCGAGAGTTGTTGTTGATGGAAAAACAAGAGAAACGCTTGTAAGAGAACTTTGTATCATCAAATTGCAAATGAATTTAGCATTAAAGGACAATTCCGTAGATCTCTATACTAAGCTGATGAAAACTTATCAGGACACTATGAAGTCTGCAAACCTTCAACCACTTCAAGAAGATGCAAACGATAAAAATGGTGAAAAACCAATTGGTGTTATGATTAAAATGTTTGAGAATGAACGTCCTATACAAAAATGCAGACCTGAATGGGAAGATGTAGATGGTATCGTGAGATACATTACAGTATACTTTTTGGGGCATTTATGTAAGATGCTAAAAATAAATAATCGCTATTCTTCTATCTATGAAGAAGAAATGGCAAAATACAGGGTTGAAATTCCAGAATTGGAAGAAGCCGATGACGAAGATGTATTTAATTACATTCTTAATAGTGGCGGTGAGTAAATGGCTCAACCCGAAACTTCATTAAAAGACTCTAAATATAAAAAAATCATGGATGGTCTGGATGTATGGACTGCTTATTATAGAGCAAATCCAGTAAGATTCTTAATTGATTACTTTGGTATGGAATGGATTCGTCCATTTCAGCAAGTAATGATTACATTTATGTTCAGATTTACATATTTTATGACTATTGCGAGTCGAGGCATGGGTAAATCTATGATTGTTGCTGCATTTTTATGTGCGTATTGTACTCTCTATCCGGGTGTGCAAGTATGTATTGCAGCGGGACAACGTGGACAGTCCATCAACGTTTTGAATAAAATTGTTGAAGAGTTCATGCCGAAATCTCCTAATCTTAGGAATGAAATAGCCAAGGTAAATACTTCGCCAGCAGAGGGTTTTATACATTGGAAAAATGGATCTATCATTAAAGTCGTAACGGCAAGTGATTCTGCCCGTTCTGCCAGAGCGAATATAATCATTATGGATGAGTTCCGTATGATTGATAAAGGCGTTTTGGATAAGGTATTAAGAAAGTTTAAAGCCGGACAGCGTAGACCTGGATTTTATGATCGTCCAGAATACAGTGATAAGGTCAAAGAGAATAAAAAGAAATATCCAAAAGAACCAAATAAAGAGATTTATCTTAGTAGTGCATACTATAAGTATCATTGGTCATGGGCGAAATTTAAAGCATTCTTTAATTCCATGACTTTTAAAGGTGAAAGCTATATGGTGGTTGGATTCCCGTATCAACTTCCTGTATCTGAGGGATATTACCCAGAAGAACAGATTCGTGAAGAGATGCAAGAGGACGACTTCGATAGTATTGCTTGGTCAATGGAAATGGATTCCTTATTCTTTGGAAGTTCCGAAAAGGCTTTCTATAGTTTTGAATCTATTGACAGAATCAGAAAAATTCAAAGAGCAATTTATCCAAAACCTTATTATGCTTTTCTGAATGATTCTAAATATAAATTTGAACCAAAGAAAAACGGAGAAATCCGTTTGCTTGCAATGGATATTGCAACTCAGGGTGGATCAAAAAATGATGCTACCTGTTTCGTAGTTATGCAACTTATTCCAGCAACAAATAATCAGTATATTCGAAATGTAGTGTATGTCACAACACTAGATGGAGGACATACTTTCGATCAGGCTTTAAAAGCCAGAAGATTATTTGATGATTTTGAATGTGACTATATAATTGTTGATACAAATGGTGTCGGAATCGGTGTATATGACAATCTTGTTATTGAACAGGTTGATGATGACCGTAATACTGTATACCCGGCATGGACATGTATTAATGATAAGGGAATGGCAGAAAGGTGTAAAGAACCTGATGCTCCTGAAATTATATACAGTGTAAAAGCTACTGCAAAATTCAATTCTGAAGCTGCAGTATATCTTAGAGACTGTATAAAACGTGGTAAGTTAAGACTTCTTATTAATGAGGTTGATGCAACTGATATATTGAACAGAAGTAAAGCTTATCAAAACTTATTGGTTGAAGAACAAGTTCTATTCCAAGAACCTTTTTATCAAACAACTGCCATGATTAATGAGATGATAAATCTTGATTATACTCAAACAGATGGAAAAATAAAGGTTATGGAAGCATCCGGAATGAGAAAAGATAGATACTCTGCTATCTCCTATGCTAACCATATTGCAAATGAACTTGAAAGAGATATGCGTAATATTGAGGACGAATATGGATTTTCAACCTTTATAAACTGATGGGAGGTATTGGAAATTGCCAGGACAGAATAATATAGCCAATAATGGCAGAAGAACTAATGGAAAGCGAAAAAGAAATTATACACCAAAAGTTAGTACGAAAAATGTAGAAACTAATGCTTTTGCGTATAATACTACTCTTCCATATGTATATTCTGTGTTGGGTGATTACTTAGACTCTTCACCTCACAATATTAAGGAGATTCGTGAATATTCGAAAAATCCTCAATATTATAATAAAGAATTACGTGATTTGGCATGGTGGGCGTATAACACCAATGGAAGTGTTAAAGCTGCTGTAAACTATATATGTTCTATGCATACACTTGATAAAGTAATTGTATGTAAAAGTCGAAGAAATAAACAACAACGCCCTAGAAATTTTGAAAGTAACCGTCTTAAAATGTTGTCTGTGTTGGACAAAATAAATTATAAGCAGCATATAAGAGATAATTTGATGAAGGATGCGAATGACGGTACTGCATTCTTCTATTTTGAAACTGGGAAACGCCCAGCTAATAATGCCAAATATTTATCTGATTATGATATTGCAAATATTGTGGAAATCAATGAACTTGGATTAGACGTTTCTATTATTACACTTCCGGTAGACTGGTGCAGAATTTGTGGAAGAATTAGCAATCACTATCGTTGTGCTTTTAATCTGAGATATTTTGAGCAGTTCACAGAAAAAGAAAGGAAAGCCAGATTACAAGCTATGCCAAAGGAAATTCGTGATGGATGGAACAAGCACGATCTTAATAATCCTTGGCTTGTGCTGGATGATACGAAAACGATTGTTACAAAAGTAAATGCAGCGATTAATCAACCTTGGGGTGTTCCGATGGCGGTGACGGCATTTGATGATATTTTATATGCTGAATATTTTATAAACACCAAACGTACAGTATTGGATAATATAAATAATCAAATTATATATATGACATTCCCAGAGGGAAAAGAAAAAGGAACTTCTTCTCTCTCAAAAGATCAGCAAAAAGATCAGCATGAAAAGGTAAAAGATGCTGTAATTAATCGTAAGAGTCAATCTGGTATATCATTCTTTTCTCTCGCCAGTGGAACAAAACTTGATAAAATGGAAGTTGACATTGGAATTTTTGATGAAAAAAATGAAGCATCTATAAAAAATAACGTTCCGGCAGATTTAGGCATAAGTTCTGCCAGTCTTGATGGTAATACAAAAGGAAATTATGCAACGGCTTCACTTAATCTTGAGTTGGTTGCAAGCCATGTATATACCTGGATTGAAAATTTTATGGCAGAGCTTAATAAGTGTATAAATGTAAACGTTATAAAAGATTCTTCGTGTGTCGTAGATTGTTATATTCTTCCTACTACATTTTCAAATAGGGATAAACAGGTACAATATATGAAGGATTTATATTCCAATGGAAAAGGCTCATTATTGGCATGGATCAGTGCAACTGGATTTGATGCGGATGCATATATTTCATTGCTTGATTATGAAGTTGAAACAGATATGGAAAATAAATATCCTGTTCATGCTACATCATATACTATGAGTGGCAAAGATAATAATTCCGAAGATGATAAAGGTGGGAGAACTTCGGTAGATAACCCAACGAATGAAAATACAATACAATCACAATCTTCTGGTTCTAATTCCAATCCTAAACCAAGTACAGAATGAGAAAGGAAGATTATGTGTAGATGGTAGGAACAACTACTATTAAATACAAGTCTGTTTTTGTTCCTGGAATTGCAAGAAGATTGTTGAAAATGGGGCATCCTATATATGACATTAAGCCTAAAAAGGAAAACCCAGATGCATCTATCTTCATTTTTGCAGAAACAGAAGAATTTAAAAATGACTTTGTATCTGTCAAGGGTATGTTAGATAAAAACACGCCTAAAGATATATTTTAAATAAAATAGTTATTCTTTAAATGGGACACTTACTTGGTGTTCTTTTTTATTGAAATAAATAAACACAAAAGGTGGTAAATAAAATGGAAATTCAAGAAAGAATCTTAGAAATTTCGCAAGCCACCAATCCAAATGGTCGAAGAAAAGTTAAATTTGCGTTGCATGAAATTTATCCAGATAGAACTCACTGGAACAGAAACGGTATAACTTACTTGGAGCAGTACACCCGTGATAATGCGGATAGTGTAAAAGGTATGCCACTGTGCGCTGAGTTTCTTGATGACGATAAAGATGTACCTTATGGACATGGACTGACTGGACATATAAAAAACATGCCTGTTTTTGAGGATTCTGTCCAAGTGGGTTCATTTGAAGATTGGAGTATCGAAGATGTTGAAATAGATGGTGAAATACATAGATGCTTATGTGCTACTGGATATATCAATGAAGGAAGATATCCGAAGTTCGTAAAATGGATTGAAGATCAGCTCGCAAATGGAAAGAAACTTCGCGGCAGTGTCGAATTTGTTGGCACAAAAGACAATGATGGCGAAATAATTTATGACGGTGGTTGGAAAGAACAGGGACGTATTCCTATGATTTACGATTATAGTGGATATTGCATTCTATCCATAAAGCCTTCAGATCCATCGGCAATATTGATTGAACTCAATCAATTCAAAAATAATTTGGAGGATGTCGAAATGAATGAAGAACTGAATAAAGCACTTTCTGGCTTTAAAACAGATATAATTAATGCTTTTAAAGACACCAGAAATGTTGAAGTAAATGAACAGGTTTCCAATCTTGAATCTAAAGTGGCTGAATTAAATTCTAAGGTTACAGAGCTTAATGCTACTATTGAGGAAAAAGACAAGGAAATCGAAGAATTAAATAAAAAATGTGAAGAGGCAAATGCAGAAGTCGACAAAAAGGACGAAGAGGCAAAAAACAAAGAGGACGAACTTAATTCTGTAATTGCTGAAAAAGATGCAGAACTTAACACTATGAAGAAAGAAAGAAAAGTTGCAGAGCTTAATCAGGCACTCTCTTCTTTTACAGACGAAGAAAAGAAGTATGCCGAAGCTGAGATTAATGCTTTCAATGAAGATCCTTTCTCAGTAGAAATTAATTCAATTACAACAAAAATTGAAGCTGCTTCTTATAGAAAAATGCGCGAAGATCAGAAAACTCAAAATTCTGAAATCAACTCAATAAAAGACGAATTTGATGGAATCATATCTGCGGTAGATCCTATTCATAAGAATGATTCATCAATCGAAGATTTTGATGATTGCTTCGCATAAGATAATATAAATAAACGGAGGAACTAATAATGTTAAAATTCAGAGAAATTGGTACATATAAAAATGCCGTAAACATTGGTTTCTGCACAGCAGATGTAATTCTGAAAAACGGTAATGTAGTAACCTATGACGTTGCGACAAAGAAAGCTGCCCTTCCTACAACTGGTAAAGAGGAAGGACTTGCTATTGTAATGAATACAATTGACAAGCCAGAAATTCTTGAACCGAATGATTTCACTATTGAAATCGGTGAAAATCCACGTCTCTTCACTCTCGCTTCACTGAAAGACAGGGTTCTTGATATGGACATGGATCAGGTTACTGGCACATACGCAAGTATTGCGGAGGGTGATTACCTTGTTGCTGATACAGACGGAAAACTCAAAGTTGTTCCAAAAGCAACAGATGTAGCCGACTATAAAGAATATCTTCAGGTAATCGAAAAGACAACTTATAATGCCGAAGGTCTGGCAGCAGTTGTTGTTATTGCCTAGTTAAGACAAATAAATGGAGGAACTAATAATGGGTAAAAACATTTTAGAATTAAATACTTCTATTGAAATGTCTAACACATCTAAAGATAGTGTTACCATTAAAGATGAAGTTAAATTTAGACAGATGGTAGAAATCTGTTCTGCTCTTTTCGCCGGAACTGATGCTGATAGATTCGGAAAACAGAAAGACGCAGTTGCAAAGAAGCTTGTATCTCTGGGTAATGCCGCACAAAACGGTGATATGAAAGCTAGAGCAGAAATCAATACAATCGTAAAATTTATGATTGAACCAAAATTGCTTGAGGCTATGAAAGTGTTTGATTTCCTTGGAAATTATCACGAACTGGCATACCATGAACAGCCGAAAGTAAAAACTTACAACTACGAAAACATTGATGCCCGTCTGCAGGCTGCTAATTCTGATGTAAGTTTTGCTGGACGTAACTGGATGGAATACCCAGTAATGACAAGAACTATTTCTGCTGGTATGGCTATCGACTATCGTGAACTTGCTTCCGGTAACTTTGATGGTTCTGTTGCAGAAGAAGCAGCTCAGGTTCAGATTGATATGAATAATAAAGCTGTTGCTTATGTTCTTGGAATTATGAAAAATTCCCTTGCAAACAACACAAAATATGTGAAGAACTATGCTACATATTCTGGAGACGCTCCTACTCAGGCACAGGTTGACAGCATGGTAGCAAAAATACGTAAGATGGGTAAAGTTGCTATTCTTGGTGACTACGGTATTCTTTCAGCAATTTGTGACTGGAATGGTTACAAAACTGTAGGCGATGCAAAGATTCCGTTCTACTCTCCTGCTCAGGTTGATGAAATCGCAAAAGCTGGTCTTAATGGTTTCTACAAAGGATCTACACTCGTTGAGCTTGCAAATCCTTACAACTACACAAAACCGCTTGCTGACAAATCTGGATTTGAGACATATTACGCAGACGACGAACTCTACTTTACTGCTGCTGGTAATAAATCTCCACTGAATATCTTCAGACGTGGTGGTATTACTACAATGCAGGGTACAGATATTGAAACAGGTACAGTTAAGACTCGTTTTGATATGGAAATCGGTGCAGATGTTACTAAGGGTCGTGAGTTCGAAATTGGTATGATGGCGAAAGACGCTTAATTACAAAGATAATATAAATAAATTAATTTATGGTGGATGGTTAAATACTGTCCACCATTATTCATAAGGAGAAAGTCATGGAAAAAGACAACGTAGTTGCAGAGCCTATTACAGAGAAAAAAACTGCAAGAACAAGAAAGACAACTACAAAAGCCGCTAAAACACGTACTGTTGATGACTTAAAACCGTCAGATCGTGTTGAAGTAAGAAATCTTCGCGCCTGGGAATTAAGTTTTATTCCTAGAGACGGAAATGTTGAACAAGTAACAAAGGGCATAATTATTAATCCAAGCCAAAAAACTATGTTTAAATTATCCGAAATTGAAGATCAGGTAAATAATGGAAATGAGCTGTTTTGTGGTATAGATGGATTAGGGGGACATGCTTCGCTGCAGATTGTAGATTCTCTTGTTAGAGAATATGTATTCGGTGAGCCGACGAACCCTGTTCAGCTTACATCTGAAGCAGTCAATGAGTTATTAGCAATAGAATCTAAGCCGCTGTTTAATCAGAGACTTTCTGAGCTGGTTGTTACTAATTCAGAAAAAAGGATGATTGCTATTATGTGTACAAATCACGCATTATATCCAGATGTGAATATTGATGATGCGCCATCCTACAAACTTGCTGCAATTGAAAAAATTTCCGGCATTAAGTTGTCATAAATGAAACACATGGAGGTGCGTTATGACGCAATATAAAGAAGTTGTTTCTGCATTTGAATCAATTATTAAATGCAAATATAAACTTTCTGATTCACTGATTGAACAGTGGTTTAAAAACGCACTTGGACAATTTGAGCTTGATATTGAGAGTCTGGGATATGATCCTATGATTCAGGAATTTATAAGACCATCACAAAACTCAGATTCTTTCGAAGCAGATGGTCGTTTAAAGTACAGTATCATAATAACATTAGCCGAAATAATGAAATCGTATTATATGGAGCAAGAAGTAAGACGTGTCAACCAGCTTAACAATGTCATTGGTAAAGATATCAGTCTCAATGGAACTGGTGACACTAAGAAATACACAAAAGCCGAAGCCGACGCTGTTAATGAAAAAATTGCATATATCAGTGTGAAACAAAAACCCGCTGCGTTAGTGTAGGAGGTGTTTCTATTGTCTGCTGAGTGGTATTTAATGAATGAGCCACCTATTTATAATGGTGGATTTGAAGGGGACGAATTTTTCTCATATGCTCAACAAGGGTTTCAGGAAATGCTTGATACTACAATGTTGTGCGATAATGTAGAGTTTATAAATAGTGATTTTTCACTTATTGTACCAGGTAAAGCAATCATTCAAAGTGTTACTTCTGATACACAAATTAAAACTGAGGATCGACAGATTTTAGTTCCTATTGGAACACTGCAACGATTTGCATATGTACGATTTGATGGCGACATATGGATTATTGTATCTGAACCAAGCAATAACAAATTTTATGAAAAAGCTATTTTAAAAATATGCTTAAATCATTTGCGTTGGCAGGATGTTGAAACAAAAGAGATTTTCGATTATTGGTATTGGTGCGAAGATATCACGAGATATAGTTCTGGTACTTATCTTGGAAATCTAATCGTGAAATTTGATAAACAATATCATCTAATGATTCCTATGGATAATCATACTCGAAAATTACATGACGGAATGAGATTTATTTTAGAAATATCTGATACCACACCATTAGTATTTAAACTTACAAAATATGATGGAATCACTGGTAATAATAAAAATATAAAATTACTAAATCTTTCATTGACGCAAACTGTGTATGATGAAGATAGGGACAATGCTGATTTGATGATTGCCGATTATTATGAACAAAAAACTGTAGCTGAAGATTTAAAATGCAGAATAGATTATGAATCAGACGAAATCGCACTGTCATCTTTTGGGGAATTTAGCGCAGTTTTTAAAAATGAATCAGACGAAAATGTGGAAACAGAATTTTCTTGGAAAATTTCTGATAATGATTTTGATTCTGAGAATCTGATCTTAGTATATCAAAATAACAAGATAAAGATTATTGTAAAAAACAATCAAAATCTTGTCGGAAAAGATTTTACCCTAAATGTAATTTCAGATAAGGGCGAAATTTATGCTTCAATAAAAGTTAAAATTATTGCCTTATGGTAGGGAGGATTTTCATGGATGATTTTGATGTAAATTCTTTTAAATCTAAGGTGATTAACACTATTTTAGAAAATAATGAAATTATCTATTTGTTAGATAAGGATTACATAGATTGTGGTGGTGGATTACTTTTTAAAAGAATATTCCCGTTCTTACAGAATCCTAAAACAGTAACCGATACTGCTCCATTTATATGTTTTAAGGTTAATCATGTAAGAAATACGAATATTTATTTGGAAACTATAAATGTTGTTATTTACGTAATCTGTCATGAAAAAGAAATGGTAAAAAAGGTTCAGAGCTATAAAACAAAAAAGTATAAATCTGGTACGGTAATTGATGTTATCAGTGAAGAAATAAAAAAATCACTGTCTGGAATGGACACTGAATGGATAGGAGAATTAAAACTGGAATCGAATAATGAAGATGTACTTTATTATGAATATCCATATCGTGTTCTGACATTTAGTGCATATAAGGAATCTTATGCAGTTCACTGTTGAAAATTTATATGGAAATCTTTTATTTAGCTCACCTTATTATTACACCGAAGATTTAATTCTATATCCTATTTTAATGGAAGATATACTGATTTTTAGTATATTGAAATCTAGCATTATCGTAAGAAAAAATAGTATTTTCCCTGTGAAAAATATTATTAAAATGTCTTATTTGGATTTTTTATTTTATAGTTACGATAATGTTGAATTAGCGAAAGAATTTGACATGCCGTTACTTCCTAAGTATTACTCTTTCGCATTTGATTTATTGAAACTTGTTTTCAAGAATCAGGAAGTAAAAATAAATTCGACTAGAGGCGGATTTATGATAAACGGCATCGAAATAACGCCGGAGCAGTTTGATGATATCCGGCGAATTATTATTTTACAGAATGGAATTGATTTTGATATTGATGAATTTATTAATAGAGATACAGAAGAAGCTCTATTAAAAGCTCAAAATGCCACATCCGAAAAAGACAATTCTACGTTGGAAGATTATGTCGATTCCGTATGTTTAGGAATGGGAATAAAAGAAGAAGATGTAAAAAAATTATCAATTCGTAAATTCTGGAGATATGTTAAACGTATCAGCAAACGTGATGTATTCAACGTTATGAAAACCGCAGAAACAAGTGGGATGGTTAAACTTAAAGAACCTGTTGAATATTGGATGTCTGATATTGAAATTAATGACAAATATAAAGAGGTCAAGACTGATACTCAATCACTTCAAAAGATGATTTCGGGTTAGGTGTTGGCTTTTTATTCTATATGGAGGATTTAACATGAATACAAAAGGAAAGGAATTTGTCGTATCTGTAGCGGATTTCGCATTTTATATTAATGACGTTCTCGCTTGTACAGGTACAACTAACTTGAGTTCATCTATCTCTGTATCTATGCAGGAACAGGCTGTAAATGCTGGTAAGGGTAATCAAAAAGTATTCTCTTACAAATATGGTCGTGAACTCACAGCAGAACTTGAAGCTGCTGACTGGAAACTTGAATACTTAGCTCTTCAGAGTGGTTCTCAGATTTCCAAAGGTATCAGAGATTTCTATAGCCTTAATGAGTGTGTAACACTTGTAGCAGGTATTGGAACTCTTGAAAATGCCCCGATTGATAAAGCAAAAGTTGGTGTCGAATTACCGAACGGAACTTTTGTAGAAGTTGAGCCAGATGGATCTACTATTGATCTTACTGCCTATGGACTTACAACTGAAAAGGTACGTGCTACATATCAGTACAATACAATGTCAAGACGTATTACTATTGATGCAGAATCTACACCTTATGTTGGAAAGCTTGTTCTCCAGGCAGACAAACACAACAGTAAGAAAGGTAAAGTAGGTACTGTTGAAATTGTTATTCCGGCATATTCACTTGATGGTAACTTTGATATTTCCTTCACACCGGATGGTGTAGTTTCTACAAAACTTTCTGGTAGCGCACTTGCAGTTGAAGGTGATAAATGTTCTGACGGTGGATCTGTATATGCATATATCACAGAAAAGGATAACGATGACGCTGAAATTGCGGTATCTGATATCGTAATTGTTGCACCAGCCACTTCTTTAAAAGCTGGCAGTACAATGGATCTTACCGTTGAAGGTATCATCAGTTCTCTTTATGCACCTATTGAACTTGATGTTTCAAAGGTAACATTTAGTGTAACTCCGGGAGAAGCCACTGGAACAACTGTTGAAGCAAAAACTGGTAAAGTGACAGCAGGAACAACGGCTGGTACTGCTACTGTAAAAGCTACTTATAACGGTTTGGAAGATTCCGTTCAAATCACTATAGTAAAATAATTCCATAAAACGGGTGGGGGAAACTCCACCCTATTTTAAATACTGGGGTGATTAATATGGAAGAAAAAAATATAAATGAAAAAGTAAAAGAAAAAGTTGAAACAAAATCAGTAAATAAACCAAAGCAATCACAATATAAAGAATATGATGTTTTGGTATACAATGCAAGAACACAGACAGCTATTGTTTCTGTTGATGGTTTTGGGTATGAATTTAAGAATGTGACAAAAGATCCTGGTAAATCTGTTCGTGTGAAGGTTTCTGGAAGATCTAAAACTTCAAACTATAAATTGGAATTGGCATAACTTATGTGTAAATTTGCTTATATCAAATTTAATAAACGGACTGGAAAAGATATGATCTTTTGTATGTGTGAGAAAAATCAATTAAATTCACAAAACCTTTGTTTATGTCAAAGGTTTTGTCCCGATAAATCTCGCTATATTCCACATAACCAAGATATGATGCATTGTAAATTCTATGAAGATTAGCAAGTGTAGCATTTTTTAAATTAGTGTTACACTTGCGTATGATACTCATTGAAAAGATTAAAAGCAACTTACGTTTTTACTTTTTCAATGGGTATCATTTTTTAACGCAAATTTTGATACACGAAATAACAAAAAGTAATGATGTGTTTATGCACATAGATATAAAAAGGAGAAATTCGACTATGAATATGAAAGAAATTGCCACTCTGTTTGGTGTAGAAGAAAAAGACAAATCCATGAAAAATAAAACAAAAGCAGTAGAAATTATGGAAAAAATTCTTGCGTGTCCAAAATGTAAGAAAACTATGAAATGGATTGAAGGTACAAATGCGTGTGTATGTCATACTTGCACATTTACCGTAGGAAAAGAAAAAAATAAAAGAATTTGTAGTGTATCAAAAACACTCCAGGATAGAAGCCGTAAATTTTTAGAAAATAATTATCAGTATATGACTGTAGGTCTGGAAAGCAAAGAGGTGTAATTATGAAGTATACGAACGAATATTTTTATAATTATAAAGGTGAAGAGATACCTTTTAATTATGTAAAAAAACCTACATTGACTCAGCAGATGAAAATTGTTGGAGATATTGTAAATGGTGTAATCAATGATGTAAATGGTTACTGCCCTATTCTATTTGATTATTTTTTTGCGGTTTCTGTTATTGACGAATTGACTGATATAAAATTACCGGAATCTTTTGTTTTAAGTTCTGAACTTATAACTGATTCTAATATTGTTGGAGTTTTAAGAAGCAATATATTTGGTATGGATTCTATTATTAAGGCAGCAAGCCAAGAAATCGAATTTGTAAAACAGCGAATAGTAAATAAATCCTCTATTGATGGATTGCTTGATGCGCTCACTTTAATAGTTAATAAATACGGTGATATGTTCGAGGGATTGGATGTTAATGCAGTTGCAGAAAATATTGGCAAAATTGCAGAAATGGCATCTATGCCAAAAAATGAGGTCATTAGTAATATTCTGGAATTTGAAAAGAAAAAATCTGATATCGAATCAAAATAGAAGAAGAGGGTATTTTGCTGCCCTCTTCTATTTTTTAGGCGAAAGGGGTAAGTAAATTATGCCAAGAAAAACCGTATACAATCAAATCACAACCCAAGAATCAATCAAAAGAATAAATCCGAAAAATAAAGAATTGTGTTCCGACTTTTTGGAATATCTGTCATCTGTTGGACGTGCGCAATCCACGATAAATGGATATCGTAATGACTTGGAAATTTTCTTTTGTTGGAATCTTGAGTATAACAATAATAAATTTTTTATAGATATTAAGAAAAGAGAATTAACGAGATTTCAAGGACATGCACTTAATGAATGGGGATGGAGTCCAAAAAGAATACGTCGTGTAAAATCTACAATAAGCAGTATGTCTAATTATATAGAAGATATTCTTCAGGATGAGGATGATGAGTTCGAGAATTTCCGATCAATTATAGGAAAGATAGAGTCACCGTCTAATGAAGCTGTTAGAGACAAGACCATTTTGCCAGATGAAGATGTTGATAAATTCCTGGAAAAATTAGTATCTGATGGACGTTATCAACAGGCTTGTGCTTTTGCGTTGGCTGCTATGAGTGGTGCAAGAAAATCAGAATTGCTTCGTTTTAAAGTGGAATATTTTAATCCAAGCAATGTATGTATTGAGGGTGCGCTGTATAAAACACCAAAAATTAAAACAAAAGGTCATGGAAAAAATGGTAAGCAGATCAATAAATATGTTTTATATGATTTCAAGAAATATCTTGATCTTTGGTTAGAAGAGCGGAAAAAACTTGGAATTGAAAGTGAATGGATATTTGTACATAAATGTTCTGATGGTTCTTATGAACAGATGAAAGTTAGTACCTTAGATAGTTGGGCTAACATATTTTCAAAAGAACTTGGTGTTGATTTTTATTGGCACTGCATGAGACATTACCTTACTACAAAAATGAAAAAGTATAATATCCCAGATCATGTAATAAAAGAGTATTTCCAATGGAACTCTGTGGAAATGATAGGAATATATTCAGACCTTGACGCTTCTGATGACTTCGCAAAATACTTCAATAAAAATGGTATGGTTGAAGGAAAATCAGGATCAATTTCTGATATTTAATTTTTATATAAGTTAATCGAAATAAAGGAGTGTATAAATGAAAGTTGCGAGTAGTATGGCGGAACTTGAGAAAATGATAATGGATGAAATATATAGTGCTATGAGTACTGCCAAATCCAAAGCAGAACAAGATACAAAGACTGAGGTTCAGTCATTCTACTCTCAAGGCTCTCCGACAATATATGTTAGAACTGGAAATCTTGGAAACAGTGTAAGAGCGAACGGCGCGAGTCGTGGTGGTCGATCAGTCGAATTTACTATTTGGTTAGATCAATCTATATCTTATAACGTACCAAACCCTGATTTTACATCAAGAGGATTTCCAAGTTACTTCACAACGCCTGAAATTTTCCAAGCCGCTGAAAGTGGCTCATCGGGAGTAAAGGGTAAATCTGGATTTTGGGCGAGATCATTTGAAAAAATAAAATCTGATACCGATGATGCGTTAAGCATGTACTTTGCGAGAACTTAGGAGGTGGTATTGTGTCAGATTTTTTAGCAAAAATTACGGCACAGCTTGATATGGCTCAAGCTGAAGGAAAAATGAACGCTTTCCTAAAGGATCGCAAGGTAAAAGTAGATGTTGACTTAAATACCGGAAACATAAATATAAATAACTTAATTAGCCAGATAAAATCACAATTTCAAAGCGTCGGACAAGCCGCCGGTACTAATCTGGCAAACTCAATCAATAGTAGTTTAGGAAAAATCAATGTTCAAAATACAGCAACACAAATTGCTAATTTGAAACGTACATTAGGTTCGTTGAATTTTAACACTACTTCTATTGATACAATTACTAAAAACTTACAGAGCTTAGATCTTGAAGTAACAAAAGTTACTACAAAGATGAATGGTAAAAATCTTAATGTACGTGTTGATGGTATAGACCAAATGGGACGTGCTGTAAGTGTTCTTCAAGAATTTGATTCTGCTACTGGAAAAGTACGACAGGCAAGCCAAACTGTTGCACAATCTGTTAAACAAATGTTTACAGATGCAGATGCTTCTAAGTTGTCTGCTAGTATTTCTACTCTTGATGCAAATTTTGTTAAGTTAAAAGGCTCTGTGAGTCAGGAGTCTACTGCTCTTGCGAAGTTAAAACAAGATTTGGCAGGAATCAAGAATATAAAAGGTCTTGAAAATCAGCAAAGAGAGTTTGAACGCATTACTGCTGAAGTCAATAGGCTAAGTACCGCATATAAATCTGCAAAAGCAGAAGCCGCTTCTGTCGCTGCTACTCAACAACTTTTAACTGGGAAAAATGTTTTAGGTAATCAGATTGAGACATGGATGAACCGTAATACCAAAGCAGCAAAAATTTACGGAGCACAACTTGAAGCACTTAAAACTCAATTGCAGTCTGTACAGAATGGAAATCAATTAAATGCTGTTTCAAATCAATTTAAAGAAATTCAGTCTGCCGCTGCAGCTTCTGGAAATTTAGGAAAGTCAGCAATTAGTCAACTTATCGGAAATGTTACTAAATTAAGTCCACTTTTCGGTATGAGTTACATGATGAGCACAGGCATTAGAACTGTAAAAAATGCTGTAAGTTCTGTGTATAATCTTGATACTGCGCTTGTTGATTTACAGAAAACCACTACAATGAATAATATGGATTTGGAATCATTCTATTCTAATGCAAATGGAATTGCAAAAGAAATGGGTGTTTCCACCGAAGAAATTATTAATCAGGCTTCTGCATGGTCACGTCTTGGTTATTCTAGCAAGGATGCCGCAGAATCAATGGCGAAACTTTCCTCACAGTTTGCTGCTATTTCTCCAGGAATGGATGTAGATACTGCTACTGATGGCTTAGTATCTATTATGAAAGCATATGACGTAGATGTTGATGACGTACTTGATGGCGTAATGTCAAAAATCAATATTATTGGTAATACTGCCGCCACATCTAATGCTGACATTGTAAATATGCTTACAAGATCATCTTCTGCTATGGCAGAGGCTAACAACTCTCTGGAAGAAACAATTGCATTGGAAACTGCCGCTGTTGAGATCACCCAGGATCCTGATTCTGTAGGAACTGCTTTCAAGACAATTTCCATGAGAATACGTGGCTATGACGAAGAGACAGAATCTTACACAAATGATGTAGAAGTATTAAATGGTAAAATTGCAGATCTTACAAAAACGGCTTCCAATCCAGGTGGTATTAGCTTATTTACAGACGAAACGAAAACAGAATACAAATCAACATACCAATTGCTTGAAGAGATCAGCGAAATATATGATGAACTGACAGACAAGCAACAAGCACAGCTTCTTGAGGCGTTAGCTGGAAAGAGACAGGGACAGATTGTAGCTGCAACTATCAAAAACTTCGATGCGGCTCGTAAAGCAATGGATAACATGACTCATTCTGCCGGAGATGCCGACAAAGAAATGAATACAATCAAACAGTCTCTTGAATATAAAGTTAATGCTTTAAAAGAAACTGGTGTTGGTATTGCACAGAATCTCTTCCAAAGAGATGATATGAAAACTTTTGTTGACGGTCTTACAAGTGTACTTGAAGTTGTTGATAAACTTACTGAAAAGCTTGGTTTGTTTAAGACTGTTGCCATTAGTGGTGGTTTAATCGCAGGTATAAAGAGCATTGCTTGACCCGAAATCATGGGTGACACGCTATTTACATAATGGCAGAGGCGTTTGCGGATAAGGAATTATCAAAAATGGGGATAATGACAAATCCGTAAATTCATGCTCTATAAAATAAAGGGGTAATAGCTGGAAATCTGGTAAAACCAATTAAGCTACAACGTGACCGGAGACGGTGAGCGTGAATGCGGCGAAAGCTATAAAAATTAGTTGGATAGCATATGGGAACAAATACGCCTAAGTGCTACGCTCAATAGAGCAGATAGTCAATCAGCAAGACGTGGTTGTAATACACCCACATCTTCAGAGACTACCCACCCTTTGAGTTATCATTACCTTAATATGATAGCTTATATTGTATAGTCCACGTGTAAATACAGTGGGGACTTATCTCCCACTTTAAATATGGTACGTTATGCTAAACGTGATAAGATGGCATAAACTAAAAATATAAACAACTTACTTTCACACATTAAGATATATGATTTTTGAAAAATTATGGTGTCCAATGATGACCACAATTTGCACAACGATTTACGGTCTTATTTGCACCAATAAACCCTGTCCAGAACGAAAAGCCACGATGACTCGTTGTTATTTGATTAGACCCACAACGAGGGCATACTACTGTTGATTTTTTATTATTCATATATTTATCAACACTGGAACTTGCAGAAGATTCTTCTTTTTCATTAGACTCTTCTATCTTTAAATTACATTTGAATGGTTCAAGTGTTGCAATAATCCAGTCGGCTTTTTCCTTGGTTATTGATTTAATTAATGTGTATGGTGGGTGATCTATTATGTATTTTGTATCACTTAAATTGTCAATATTTAATATTTGCTTGAGACATGCTATAAGTTTTACTTGGTTATTACACTTTGTATTAAAATCAGGAAATCCTAGAAATATAATATTATATAAAGGATTTTTAATACTATTTAATGGGAAACCACAATAAATACATTGATTTGACTTGTTTGAAATTTCATGTCCGCATTCAGGACATTTTATTAACGCCATAATAAATCTCCTTTTTTATTTTTATTATACCATAAAAATCCAACAGCGCATATGTCTGTCTTAAAAGATGTTGGATTAGTTGAGGGGATTAAAAATTTTTCGACAGTATTAGAGTTAGCGTTTCCTAGAATATCTTCTGCGATTACTGCTTTTTCTACAGCATTTTCAGGATCTAGTGGTGGTCTTTTCTCATCACTTGCCGCTGGTGCTACTGCTGCTGCATCCGCAATTAGCCCACTTACTTTGGCTATTGGTGGTGTTACTGCTGCACTTGGAATAGGATATGCTGCTTACAGTATTTATAGATCATCCATAGACGAAGCGGTAAATTCTGCGAAAAAGGCTGGTTCTGAATGGGAAAGTAATACTACCACTCTTCAAGAACAAGTTGATAGAATTACAGAACTTAGAGAAGCATTAAGTTCTGGTACTTTGACAGAACAGGAAGCTGCTGATGCGAAAAATGAATTACTTTCAATTCAAGAGTCACTTTCAGAGTCTTATGGAAAACAGGTTGCGGGAATTGACCTTATAAATGGTTCTCTTACTGAACAAATTGCATTACTGGGCAAAGTGTCCGAGAAGCAAGCAGAACAATTTCAAAATGAGAACAAAAAAGGTATCAAAGAAGCCGAAAAGCAGATTGAGAAAAAACGCCACACTTATCTTGGTCAATTTTATGATAATGGTTCTGATGAATCGGAAGCCATCAAAAAGACTATCAAAAATTTACAGGATAAATATGGAAAAGATGTGTTTACAACTGGATTAGGATCAGATGGCATCACGATGGATGTTCATTTTAAGGCAGATGCTTCCACTGCGAAAGAAGCCTTAAATGACTTTATGACAGACATTTCCGATATCGAAAAGCAGTATGGAGAATCTGATATACTTGATCTTATGAGTGATAACGCATCTGCTGGGTTGGAAAAGGCAAATGATGTTTTAACCGAATATGGTGATTTATATAAACAGGCTCAACAAGCAAAATTGGTAGCTGATGAAGATTTATTTAAAGCACCATCAGGGAAAGAGCAAACTGCAGTTAAGTGGCTGAATGATTATACAAAAGCAGTAGAAAATTATAATGACGCATTGTCTAATGGAAATCCAGATGCAATCGCACAAGCATCCACACAATTCGAGGCTGTTGACAGTGCAGTACAATCATTGTTAAAAAACTCTGACATGTCTCAGTTTGCAGATCAGTTTGCAGAGGTAAAAGATCAATTAAACGAATCTGCTGTTTCCGCAAACAAATTTAATGAGGCTATATCTGGAAATGATACTTCCAAATTTGGAAAAGAAGTCAAAAAAAATGCGGATGCTCTAAAAGACCTTGGACTGACAGATACAGATTTCAGATATACATTTGAGACTGATGGTGTTGAAAAAGGTAAAGACCAAGTTAATGCATTGGTTGATGCCGCAGTAGAATGCGGATTGATTTCTGATACTTCAAGCGGAGAAGTACAAAAGCTTGCTGATACACTGTCTGGTTTGGGTATAGTAGCATCTACTACTGGCGAAGAAGTTAGTAACTCAGCGACAGAAACAGCTTCAGCGGTAGATACAATGACCACCGCACTCGATGCGGCTAAAGAAAAACAGACAAATCTTCTTAGCGCGCTTAGTGACTCACATTCCGCAACAGGTCTTACAACAGAAGATATTAATAATGTTACTACTGCTTTTAAAGACCTTGATAATTTTGATCCAGCATCAATTTTCGAAGAAACAGCAACAGGCGTTCATCTGAATACCGAAGCTTTAAAAGAGTATAATGAGGAATTAGAACTTCAAACCAAGAATAATTTTGCAGAAGCTATTGCCGATAAACAAAAAGAAATTAATGAGGCACAAGCCAATAACAAATCTCAAGATGTAATCAACGGACTTCAATCAGAACTTCAATCGTTAAAATTACTTGCTAACGAATATGATGGTATGACATCTTCATATAATAAATTTGTTAACGCCACATCTTCTGCAAACGAACGTGATTCATTTGAGAATGTTGCAAAAAGTTATGATAGCATCGGTAAATTGATTCAGGAAGGTTGGGTAACTGACGATTCTGTAACCAGCTATCTTGATTTACTTCTTGGAACTGACAGAATCCAAGATTCTATAGATGCTTATGCACAGCTTGATAAAACCATCGAAGGAACAAGCCATAGTCTTAAAGATTATATGACTTTTGATGAAGATGGAAACTTTACATCTAAAGGTGCATGGGACTTTATGGATGATGTTGCATCAAAACTGGGTGATGATTTTGTAAAAATTGGTGAAGATGGAACATATGCTTTCGACTTGACTGGTGACAAAATACAGCAAGTGGCAGATGCATTTGGAACAACTACAGATTTTGTAGAACTTTTAGGAAAGGCACTTGCCGATTCAGACGTTCAGGTTAAGTTTGATTCTTCAGATGTACAAAATTATAACGAACAGTTAAAACAGCTTCAAGAAACTTCTACGGCTACTCAGGACAAATTAAAAGAACTGCAAAGTTCAACAAGTGGAGAATCTGGCGGTGGTTTATTATCTGGAATAGATCTTGATTATGACAAAGCTTCTATGTCAATTGACCAATTGGATTCTAAAATTTCTGAATTAACTGGAAAACGTGAGGAAATCAGTGTTAGTGCCAATACAGAAGAGGGACAACAGGCTATTTCCGCACTTGACAGTGAAATTGAATCATTACAATCTCAGAAAATCATGCTTTCTATTGGTGCGCAGTTAGAAGGTGGTGCTACTGTAGATCAACTTCTCGGAATGTCAGATGCGGATTTGCAGAAAACACTTAAAATTGATTCAAGCCAAGTAGAAGAAGCCAGATCTCAATTAGAGGCTTTAAAAGAGGCGGACGGAGATATTCCGATCACTGTGAAATTGGATGATAGTCAATTCAAAGAGCTTTCAAATAAAGATCAAAATATTGATGTAACTGTAGATGATTCGGCATTAGATAATCTTAAATCAAAGCTAGATTCATTAGATGAAACCAAAGATGTAACTGTAAATGTTACTGCAACAGGTGATATTGATAAGATTCAACAACTTGGTTCTTCCATTAAAAAGGTAGAAAGCAAAGATGCTCAAGTTAATGCTTCTGTTGGTGGCTCTCCAGATCAAGTGCAGGCTTTGGCTAATTCCATCAAGAAAGTTAATAGTAAAAGCGTCGATGTGACCGCTACCGTAAATGGCACACCAGATGTAAATGATTTATTTTCTGCTATTGCTAAGTTATATGGAAAAACCGTTACTGTATCTGCAGTTGTTCTTGGTACGGATTCGGTAAACGCATTGGCTACTGCTATTGATAGTGTACATAGCAAAACCGTTACTGTCACTTCAATTACAAACAATATTGTAAATAACTCTACCAATACTATTAAGCCTGCTGCTGATGGAACTATGTTAGCAATGAGCCATGCTAGAGCACTTGCGCAAGGAAGCCTTAGTGATTTCCCGGCTTATGGTGATGGTCGTGTTACCATTCCAGAAGATCAAAAAGCATTGGTAAATGAGCAAATTATTAATGGTCATTCTGAATCCATTGTTCGTAATGGCATTTGGTCTATGATTCCTGGTGGCGCACATATTGCGAATCTTAAAAAGGGAGATATGATATTCTCCGCCGCACAAACAGAAGCCTTGCTAAAATATGGTGCTATACCTGGTCATGCTAGAGCCTATGCGCAAGGAAGCCTTAGTGACCTATCTCCACTTGCAAATGCTTTCAGCACTGGATTTTCTGGAACTGGACGAAACCCTTGGAATAAACTCAATTCATCTAGTTCAGGCAGTTCATCGTCAGGCAGCTCATCTTCTGGCGGTTCTTCAAGTGGTGGCAGCACCGCCGCATACAGGGCTAACACTAACTCTGTAAATGCAAATACATCCGCTACAGATTCTAACACAAAATCAGCAAAAGAATCTAAGAGTACAATTGATTTCGTAAAAATCAAGTTAGACAGACTTGCAAATACTTTTGAATATGCAGCAAACCAAATTACTGATTACGTATCTTCTGCCTTTAAAACTGCTGTATTAAAGAAACAGATGAAGATTATTGATAAGCAGCTTACTGCAAATCAAGAAGCATATGATACTTATATGAAGAAAGCTAATTCTGTTGGACTTAGCGAAGAATATAAAAAGTTAGTAAAAAATGGTGCGCTTAAAATCGAGGATATTGATACTTCTACAGATTCCGGAAAGAAACTGTCAGAAAATATCAAAGACTTCCAGAGTTATTATGAGTCTGCCATCGAATGCAAAAATACAATTCAAGAATTAAATAATAATCTGCTTGAATTATATGATACTCTGGCGAATATGCCGATTGAAAAAGCTGAGAAAGCAATCGACAAATTAAAATCTAAATATGAATCATTAGATAATGTTTATGGTGCTATCACTGGCGGTGGGTCTACTCTTGGTCATTTACAGGATCAGATTAAAAAAGATAATCCGACACTTGCAAATGCTCAGAAAAATTTGGATAAGGCTACAACTGCCAGAAACAAAACAAAGTCAACACGTTCAAAAGCAAGCAAGAATTTAAAATCTGCAACAACTGATGTTGAGAAAACTGGCACAAATCTTATCAATGCGAATAAGAAACAGACCTCTTCCATCGCGAAAAAATTGAAAAGAGCTGCGAAATCTACAGCAGATAAGGCGACATATAATACAATAGCACGTGCGATTCGTGAAGGGAAGCCAATTAGCACAAAAGGCTTAAAAGGCGAAGCACTGAAATATGCTAAATCATATAATAAATCTCTGAAACAGGGAAATACTATTGCATCTAAAGTGAAAGCTGGGAAAACAGTCAGTACGTCTGGTATGACAAGTACCTTGAAAGCTAAAGCCAAGAAATATAATACGGATGCAAAAGAAAAGAACGAAGCCCAGAAAGAATATGATAAAGCCAAAAAAGCAGACGAAAAGGCATTGAAAAAGCTGAATACTGCGCAAGATACTAAGAATAAAGCATATTCAGGTTCTACAAAAGAGCAACAGATTCTTGCTACTACAAATGGTAAGAAAGCTTATGTTTATCAAAATATGCTTCTTACACAGGAAACAAGAAATCTTAAAGAACAGAACAAACAGCGTCAGTCAGCCTTGAAACAGGTAAATAAAAATTATAATGATGCGCTGAAAAATTCTAATTCTGCCAATGCAAGTAAAAAATCAGCACAGAAGAAACTGCTTTCCGACAAATCAGTTACTTCCAAATTGACTAAAAAGCAAAAAGCGGCACTCGAAGCTGGAAAGAAAGTAAGCACTACTGGTATCTCTGATCCTAAAGTTTTGAAAAAAATTGAGGCTTATAATAAAAAGGTCGCCAATGCAACTGATTTAAGCAAGAAACTCAAAATTCAGGAAGATGCTTTGGCTGATGCTACAAAAGAAGCGGCTAATGCCGAAGCCGAATACGCACAGGCAATCGTAGAGAATGCCAAAAAGAAACTTGATAATATTGCCGCTTACTATGATTCATTTATGTCTCAATGGGAAAACAGAAGTTCCATGATTGAAACATATATGGATAGAATGCAGACACAAGGGTATAACCTGAGTACAAAATTCTATGAGGCACAGATTGAACAGGAACAATCTATTGTCGATAATCTCTCTGAGAAATATAAGGCAATGAAACGTAATTTTGAAGCTGCCGTACAGAATGGAGACATTACAAAAGGCACTCAAGAATATTACGAAATGAAAGATTCTGTTGACCAAGTGGCAAACAGCCTTGCCGAAGCTGAAAATAAAGTTTTTGAACTGCAAGCTTCTATTCGTGATCTCAAATGGGAACAGTTTGACCAATTACAGGATTCTATCAGCAGAATCACCAGTGAGTCAGACTTCCTAATTGACCTTATGAGTCACAAAGATATGTTCGATGATGATGGTAAGATGACTGAACAGGGACTTGCCACTCTTGGATTACATGGTGTTAATTATAATACCTACATGGCACAAGCTGATAAGTATAAGGAAGAAATGCTGCGAATCAGTGAGGAACTTGCAAAAGATCCGTATAACCAGAAACTCATTGATCGTAAAAATGAGCTGGTAGATGCACAGCAAAAATCTATTCTTTCTGCTGAGAATGAAAAAGATGCCATGAAGGATCTGATTAAAGATGGTATCGAAAATGAATTAGATTCTCTTCAAGACTTGATTGACAAGTATCTTGACGCAATCCAGGCACAGAAAGACCTCTATGATTATCAGAAGAAAATTCGTGAGAAAACAGAGGAAATCGCATCTCTCCAGAAACAGCTTGCTTCATTACAGGGCGATAACTCAGAAGAAAACAAAGCTAAACTGCAAGAGTTAAAAGACAGTCTTAAAGATGCACAAGAGGACTTAGAAGATACACAGTATGAGAAATTTATTTCGGATCAGAAGGAATTACTTGATAATCTTAAAAATGAGTATGAAGAAATTCTTAATAAGCGACTGGATAATATTGATGGTCTGCTTTCCGATATGATCTCAGAAATAAATAGTAATGCATCTCAAATTTCAGACACACTGAAAACAGAAGCCGCAAGTGTTGGTTATGATCTGTCTACTGAAATGCAGAATGTATGGAATGCTACAAATGGCGTGAATGGCGTAATCGCCGCATATGATAGTAACTTCTCTTCCACTATGACTGGAGTTAGTTCTGCAATTGATAACATTTACAAGAGACAGCAAGAAATGATTAATGCCATTGATTCTATGGCTGGGAAATTAGTTCAAAAAGTACAGGAAGAAACGGAAGATCCTGTGACTGGTGAACTCGAAGAAGTAGAGCAAAAACCTGATAAAAATAATGTTGCAGAAGGGAATCCTACACCAGACCCGCCAAAAGTCAGTGATAAGGATTCTATTAAGGACGCTGTGTTGGTTGATCCTGACGAACCAAAAAAGAAACCAAACAAAACAAAAACAGGCAACAATAAAGCTGAAGTAGGTGACAAGGTTACTTATGCTTCTGGTGTATATCATGCCGCTTCCGATGGGTCTGGAAGAACTGGTAATTATTACCTTGGTAAAAAGGTTAAGATTACTCGTATTAATAAGGGTTCTAAATATCCTTATTGTATTGATGCCTCAGATGGCACTGAACTTGGTTGGGTAAAACTTAGTCAGCTTAAAGGGTATGCTTCTGGATCAAAGAGTATTCCAAGTGACCAATATGGTTGGACTCAGGAACTTGGAACAGAGTCTCTTATCCGCAAAAGGGATGGTGCTATTGTTACACCGTTTGAACGTGGTGACATGGTTCTTGATGCTGATGCGACAAAGAATCTCTGGGATATGATGAATGATCCATCTGGATTTATCAATGGAACTATTGACGATGGACTCTCCTCTCCTATTTCTTCAATGGGTGTAGGTTCTAACACTGTAAATAACTTCGATAATATTACATTCGATTTGCCTAATGTGGCGGACTCTAAGCAGTTTATGAACGAAATGATTAATGATAGAAAGTTTGAACAGTTGATAAGAACTATGACCGTTGATAGAATGTCAGGAAAAAGTTCTGTATCAAAATATAAATTTAGAAAGTAAGTTAATTGGAGCTATATGTTTTTAACATGTAGCTCCTTTTATATAAAAAGGTGAAATAATGCGAAAAAATGATGAATGGAAAATGCGAAAAATTCAGAATCAAGAAAAGCAAATTGCCACTTTAGAAGAAGAAATCAAAATATTAAAATCTCATATTTCCAAAGATGGCACAACTGATCCTGATGAAGTTATTGATTTTAAACAGAAAATGAAATTGTGGAATGAGTTAATGGAAGAAACCAATAAACTTTCCGACGATTATCACGCATTGATTGATGAAATGAAGGAAATGCGAAAAATATCCATTAAGGCAATATATGGTGGAGGTCTTAGATATAAGATTGTCCGATTGCTTATGAAATAAAACAATATTAGGTGGTGAAATAATGAAAACAACAGATTTTGAATATGATGGAATGCTTGCAAGCGATTACGGTTTTATGGTCTGTTCTTTTGATGATGGTGGTACAGACACTATTGAATATGGTTCATCCATTAACTTTGATACTATATCAATGAGAAATGGAAAAAAATTTTCTCTTATAAACTCAGGCTATGATAATGCTGCTGATTTTACTTTTCAGATATGTAAAGATCCATCTGTATTCAATGATAGTGAAATGTATTTTACCATTGAAGAACAACGAAAAGTATACAGATGGCTAAATAGAAACGACGGCTATCATGAATTGAAAATATTTACAGATGATTTTGGCGCAATTGTTTTTAATGGAAGCTTTAATATAAGTGCAATTACTTTAAACACAGAAGTTGTCGGATTTGAGTTATCTTTCCAGATGGAGGCTCCGTATGCAACACAAAATCGTAAAGTTATACGGAAAAAATTTAATAGACACGGTTCATTTACGTTTATAGATGAGTCAGATGATATTGGTTACATTTATCCACAATTACAGATTACCTGTAAAAGTGATGGAGATTTAAAAATCCATAACTCTGTAGAAGATCGAACAACTATTATTAAAAATTGTAAATCCGGAGAAATCATTACATTTGATGAAAACTTAAACATATACACTTCTCTCCCATCACACAAAATATACAACGATTTCAATTTTGTATTCTTTCGCGTTGCAAATACATACAAAAATAATAGAAATATAATTACTGTAAATTTTGCTTGTGATATTGTGCTTGAATATTATCCAATCGTGAAAGGGGTAGGACTTTAAATGAATGTGCATAAACTAAATTTTGATACCTCTGGTAATGTAGAGGATATAACTTTTGTCTTAGCGACAAAAAATGGCGATAAAATCAGTAATATTACTAACGTCACCGACATTGTTACAAAACATGCTATGAATAGTTATTCTGAATTTTCTTTCAATGCTCATAAGGAATTAAACAGAAATACTTTAAGATGTTGGAATGACATAAAAGATTTCAAGCTGATGTGGATTCCTGAGTGGGATATGTGGTTTGAAACATATGTAGAAATTGACGAAGAAAACGAAGATATAAAAAAGGTAACTGGTAAATCTTTAGGCGAAGCTGAATTATCTCAGATAATGCTTTATAATATTGAGATCAATACAGAAACAGATATTTCCAGGGATGATTATAAAATTCCAACAACATTTTATAATCCAGATCATCCGGAGGCTTCATTAGTAAACAGACTTACTGAGAAAGCCCCGCATTACAGATTCGCCCACATTGATATAAGTCTGATGAATATTCAGAGGACTTTTACTTTTGATAAGAAGTCAATATATGATGCACTGAAAGAAGTCGCAGAAGAATTAAATTGTCTTTTTGTCTTTGGTTGTGGCAGCGATGCCAATGGAAAACCAGAAAGAACAATTTCTGTGTACGATCTTGAAGCTAACTGTAAAGACTGTGGACATAGAGATACTTTCGTAGATAAATGTCCAAAATGCGGAAGCACAAATGTAACAAATGGATATGGTGAATATACGAACGTATTCATTTCAAGGGATAACTTAGTAGAGGAAGTCACTTATACTACTGATGCTGATTCTGTGAAGAACTGTTTTAAACTTACTGCCGGAGATGATTTAATGACTGCTGCCATCCGTTCCTGTAATCCGAATGGTAGTGATTATATTTATTATTTCAGTGATGCGGTACGTTCAGATATGTCCGAACAATTACAGGAAAAATTATCTGCATATGACAAGTTATACGAAGAATATCAGAAAACACATAATTTCGATATAAATTCTTCTTTTGTAAATAACTACAATGCCATTGTCACAAAGTATATTAAATATGATGATTCTTTAAAAAAGATTGAATCTCCTATTACTGGCTATCCGAAATTGATGCAGACATATTTCGATACAATTGATATGGTTCAGTTCCTTAAAAATAAGCTGATGCCAAACATCACAAAGCCGGACAATAGTGCAAAATCTCAAGGTGAATATCTTATGGAAAATCTTCCATCAAGTGCCGCCACAACATCATTAAAGAATCTGTCTGTTTCAACTGCAAATAATATCATGATTTCTCTTGCACAATCTATTGTCAAGGGTTCTTTTAAAATTACAGTAACAGAAACGACTCTTTCAAATGATGTTTGGAGAGGAAAATTCAACCTTAAAAGTTATTCTGATGAAGATGATACTTACACTTCTTCTCCTGTTTCAATTGGTATCAATGAAAATTATGAAGAATATGTAAGACAGAGAATCGAAAAGATACTCAATAAGAGTGATGATAATTATTATGATATTGTAGGACTTTTCAAACAAGATTTAACTGTTTTCAAATCAGAACTTAAGAAATACTGCCTTGACAGCCTGAATACATTTCAGAAATGTTGCCAGTCCTGTATTGACATAATGGTACAACAAGGTGTGGCTTCGGATTCTTCCACTGCTACTACTTCCAATGCTATTAATGCAAAGGCGATATACGACAGCTTATATGTCCCGTATTACAACAAGCTTAATGCCATTCAGGATGAAATCTTAGTTCGTGAAGATGAGGTATACACTGTTGAAGGAAAATACAACAACCAGAACGAATTAATACAGGATGGTGTGCAAATAGAAATTGAAAGAATCATAGGCGACGTTCAAGATACTTTGAATTTCCAAAAATTTATCGGAGATGAACTAAATAAAGAATTTTGTGCATTTCTCAGAATGGATGAATACTCAAATGACAATTACATCTCTGATGGTTTGGACAATACAGAACTCTTTCAGAACGCATTTGATTTTATCAATGTTGCGACAAAAGAACTGTATAAATCTGCTACTTTGCAGCACTCTATCACTGGTACGTTAAAAAACTTCCTGAGAATGCGCGAATTTGCACCAATTGTAAACTCATTTAAAAACGGTAACTGGATCACAATACAGATTGACGACGAAATCTACAAATTAAGAATTATTGAGTATACGATTGATTTTGCTTCGTCTCAAAATATTGATGTTACATTTTCTGATGTTATTTCAGCGAAAGATATTGCATCTGATATAAAGAGTATCTTGGATCAAGCTTCTAATATGGCGACTTCATATGGAAGTATTGTGCGACAATCCGACATGAACTCAAATTTCTCAAAGAAAATGTCTGACATGATCTTAAAAGGTCTGGATATGACAAACACCAAGATTGTAAGCAGTGCCGATAATCAGGATATTACGTGGGATGAACATGGTTTATTATGCCGGGAATTTAATGATATCTTGAATGACTATAATCCATGCCAGTTAAAGATAATAAATCATGGTCTATATATAACAAATGACGGTTGGAAAACCGCCAAGGCTGGTGTAGGTCAGTTTTATTATTTTGATCCAAAAGATAAAGTATATAAAGAAGGTTACGGCATAATAGCTGATACCCTTGTAGGCAATCTTATCCTTTCATCACAAGTGGGAATCTACAATGAAGAAAAGTCTATTGAAATGGACAAAAACGGAATTATAGTAACCACCAACACATATAACAAAAATGTGTTCACCATTAAAAAAGAAATAACAGATGATGAAGGAAACATAACCTATGAACGCCAGCTTTATATAGACGATAACGGAAATATTGTTCTTGGTGGTGGAGCTTCTATCTCATGGGACAATGTAATTGGCACTGACAAGGATGGAAAATCCAATTCTATGAGTAAGTTATTCGAGACTTTGAATGACACACTTAATGAGAAATATAATTATCTTTTAAACCAGGATGATAAAAAGGCTGAAACATGGTATCAATCCGGCGATCCTTCTGTAGACTGGACTACTGATGAGTTAAAAGCCAGACACAAGGGAGATCTTTGGTATAACACAAATGACCAGAAAACATATATTTTCACTGGAGAATCATGGGAGCTTACCAAGACTACGCCGCCAGATGATGTCTTTGATAAGATTGACGGTAAAGCACAGATTTTTGTTGCACAGCCGAAGTCGCCTTATGCAGTAGGTGACTTGTGGTTCAATAGTGCCACATCTGATATTATGACTTGTGTAAAAGCAAGAAATACTATAGGTGAGTTTGATTCTACTGAATGGGAAAAGAGAAATAAATATACAGATGATTCAACTCTTACTGACTTTATCAATAACACCTATACTACTGACATTGGAAACATCCAAAATCAGATTGATGGTAAGATTGAGACATTCAGACAGGAAACAGATCCATCAAAAGACTGGACAACCGCAGAGGACAAAAAGAAACATATAGGTGATTTGTGGTATAATACCGCCACCAATGAAACATTTATGTACAATGGAGCTGGTTGGAGTCCTGTTGCTGGCACTGTTCCGGATGAAGTATGGGGCAAAATTGATAGTAAATGCCAGATATTTACCGCACAGCCTAAACCGCCATACAACAAGGGCGATCTTTGGTTTGTTGGCAGTTCCGGAGATATTCTCACTTGTACTACTGCAAGAAAAGACGGTGAGTCATATGTCGAAACAGACTGGACAAAACAGAATAAGTATACTGACGATACTACTGCTAATACTATAAAAGATGGTATTTTGAAGAGTACCTATATTGATAGCCAATGGGTAATCGCCCCAAATATCAAAGGCGGTCAGCTTCTTATTTCAAATAAAAGTGGCACAATTTCCGCACAAATTACAAGTGAAGGTAAGCTCATCGCAAAGGAAGGTGAGTTTTCTGGAAAGATTGTTTCGACTTCTGGTGAAATCGGCGGATTTAATATTGATAATTATTCTCTTTGGTCGGGACAGAATGCGCTTGGCGGCTCTGGTGTATATATTTCTCCTAAATACGGAATAAGCTGCAATAGTTCTTTCCAGGTTACTGCTAGTGGTTCTTTGACTGCGACTGATGCTGATATTACAGGTAATATTACTGCAACTTCTATATATGCAAAAGATAATTATAACATATATGTTGACGGTAAGAGAAAAGCTTCAAAAGTAATATGGTGTGATACGAATGAATATGAATGGAATCCAAATGCGGGATATGCTGATTTATATATGGGACATGACGGAAAGGCATGGACGCAATATATAGATCTTACAACAAGTAACCTGAAATTTGTTAGAAGAGCTATTCTTGCTTCACAATACGTTACTGCATCTCGACAGCAGAACCGCTCATCTGTAAATTGTGTCACAACTCAAGATACAACATATGTCGAAATAACTACCACAATGAACGATACTCCTGCTTCCATAAGACTTCAGATTGCGGCAGATAGTGGATTGTGTCTTATTCCAGGCGATGTAAATGATAGCACATTAGCTTACGATGAAGCAATTAAACTTGGAACAAAAAGTCATAAGTGGATGCAAGTTTGGACTAAAAATCTGTATGCAAACGGTGATACAGTTAGATTCTCTGGAATACCCGCGAAATCTTCAAATAGATACCTTGTTATTGATAACAATGGAAATGTTGGATATAGAGATGGTAGTGGTGGCAGTGGCGGAGAATTATCTCAGGAATATACTCCTGGTACTGGTATCAAAATTGTAAACAGCAAGATTAGTTTGACCGGGACTACTAAAGACAACAACAGATATGTCAAAAGCCCTATTGATGGAACACTTCATATGTCTAATGGTTGCGGATGGGATCTTGTTAATAGAGATAATAAAGAAGTTACAGGAATTTACTGTAATGGTAGTAATCAAGTGATAATAAGTGAAAAAGATTATGCTACCATATTGCGTGGTTCATCTATACAATTAGGAAATAGCAATACAATTGTTAGTATTCCGTATTTGCCAAACTATTCTTCTGCATCACAGTATCTTGTAGCTGACGATAGCGGAAATATAGGTTGGAGAGATGTTACACAAGGAAAAACTTACGATCTGGCAAATGCAAGTACCTATGGAGTTATGTGTTTGTATTCTAGGACAGGAAATAACACAGATGGTACTATGACACAAGCTGCAATTACCGAAGCAATTAATAATGCCGGAGGTGGCGGCAGCAGTTATTATGCCGGAAAGGGACTATACTTATCTGGATCTACTTTTAATATTGGATATAATTCAAGATATTCCGCAGATTTTTATGAAGGAAGCAATAGCAATCATTACGCATTTTGTCCGACATTAGCCAATAATGCTGGAGATACGTATAGATTATACTTAGGTGGAAATGGTGGAAGCACGCATCCTTGGTACAAAGTTGTTACCAGAGATGGTATGCAGCAATTATCAGATGGACGATTCAAAATTGATAAATGCATATTGAATGATGATTTTTACGATATGTATATGTCATTAAAGCCAACGAAGTATAAAGTGTTGCATGATGAAGATAGCGGTATTCATTTTGGATTTGTGGCACAAGAAGTAGAGGAATCATTAAAAACAGTTGGACTTGACGCGTCAAATTGCTCAATAGTATCTTGTGATGAGTCTCAATCATATGAAGGTGGTTATGTATATGGTTTGTCGTATAATGAATTTATACCATTTAACACATATATGACACAAAAAGCACATCGCCGCATTAATGAACTTGAAAGTGAAATCAAGGAACTGAAACAAATAATTAATTCATTACAGGGAGTCGCGTAAAACGTGGCTCTCTTTTATTATAGAAAGGGAACATTATGAAGTATAAGAATATTGAAGTTGTAAGCATTGTAAATTTTTTAAATAGTATTTCTGAAAAGAAACTTCCACAAAAAATCAGCTATGCAATTATGCGTAACACAAGTAATTTCCAGAAAGAATGTAATTACTACGAACAGGCATTGAAAAAAATATTAGAAGGCTATAAGGATTTCTTTGTAAAAAAATCGGACAATGAATTAGTGATGACTTCTATTGGTGTACCGTTAGTAGATAATAAACACATGAAAGAATATACGGAAGAAATCCAGGAACTTCTTGACATTGAAGTTGAAATACAAATTTACAAAATTGATAGTAAAGATTTCGACTATGAAGATCCTAACGGAAAATATGACGTATTAACAGTCAAAGAATTATTACAGTTGACTAATTTATTCTGCAAGGAAGATGAACAAAATAATGACTCAGAGGGAATATCAGAAAAAGATACAGATTGAACGGCATAAAAATCAGCAAGCGAAAATGCGACAAAACATACGCAACATTCGCAGCAAACGTAAAAAGCCACACAAACTGAATCTGTCATACTCCAAGTTCGTTTTACTTGGAATGATTATTATGTGTTTTCAAATTGTACTCTTCTGTGAGTATGCAATTATTACATTGGCAGATGCAAGTGCCATGTATGCACTTATTGGAATCCCTGTCGCTTTAGCCCCGATTATTTGGGGATATTATAGCAAATCAAAAGCTGAAAATACTTCCGGTGGCATTGTTTATGATATGGCAATGCGAAACGTAGAAGATAATTCTGTTTGTGATTCAGAAGAAGATTCTGATGGTGCAGTTGGATAAAAGGAGATTTTTATTATGAATATTTTAGATGGAATTAAAAATTTTTTAAATCTGATAAATGACAACTGGACTTCTATTATTGTAATCATAGGTCTATGTGTAGTTATTAAAAATAAAGCCAGTGATTATTTTAAGAAATCAGATGATGAAAAAATTGCAATTGCAAAGGATCAATTGAAAAATATCATTCTGCAAAAAATCACAGAGGCGGAAAAAGATTATGCAGAATGGTCTAAGGCTGGAAGTATTAAGCGTTCACAGGTAATTGAAGAAATTTACAAAGAATATCCTGTTTTACAGAAAGTTGTCAACCAGGAAGAACTTGTAAAATATATTGATGAACTGATTGATTCTGCATTACCAGAGTTGCGTAAAATCTGGGAACAGAGTAATATTACTACTTCTACAACTGAAACAGTAACAAAATAATTGATTAATAAATGGGTAGTGCTTTTGATGCACTGCCCTATTTTTGAATAGGAGGTATTTTTATGTCTGTTATTCTTACAGCTACTCAAAAAGAAGTAATCAGAAAGATTATTTATGCAGTAGAAACGGGTGGTCAAGTATACGGGAATGTTCGTTATGATGATTTCACAGAAGCTTATGCAAACTCTTCTATTGAACATGCAATTACCATTGGCGGTGGTGCTTGGTATGCAACGGAAGCTCAACGGTTATTAAAACTGATCCGTACTAAAAATCCTACAGTATTCAAAAAATTAGATACTGCCGGAATAGGTATTGACCTTGATACAAAAAATTGGGCTACATATAAAGTTCAAAAAGGATCAGATAAGGCAAAATGTATTCAAAAAATCATTGGTTCTGCAACAGGTATAAAATGCCAGGATTTATTGATTGATGAACAAATGCAAGCATATGTAGATGAAGTTTCTGCATTGGGTGTTACAGATATACAGGCACTTTTGATGTGTGCAAATTTCAGACATCAGGGCGGTTTATCTGCAGTCAAACGTATTCTTGCAAAGACACAAAAGCCATATACGTTAAACAATGTTTATAAGGCATGTCAATCCGACACTGGAAATCAGGTGGGAGCTTATAAATTACGACAGAAAATGGTTTATGAGTCTCTAAAAAAATATATTACAGATAAAGGAAATAATACTAATATGATAGCAAAAGCAATCAACGCCGTTATTAATATTGCTTTAGCAGAGGTTGGTTATTTAGAAAAAGCAACAAATGCAAATCTTGATGACAAAACTGCAAATGCTGGAAGTAATAATTATACTAAATATTGGCGCGACATTTATCCAGCATATCAGGGACAGCCTTGGTGTGCTTGTTTTGTTACTTGGGTGTTTGTTATAGCATTCGGAAAAGCTATGGCTCAAAAATTGCTTAAACATTATCCATATGTATATTGCCCTACTATGGCAGATTTATTTACTTTAAATGCAAATCCAAAAGTGGGCGACATTGTAATTTTTAAACATAATGGTGTTTTCACACATACTGGAATTGTAATAAAAGTTTCCGGAGATCAATTCTGGACAGTCGAAGGAAATACAAGCGGTGGATCAACTATTATTGCAAATGGTGGTGCAGTATGTAAGAAAACATATTTCAATAGCAACTTACCAGGAACAAAATTTATTACTCCTGATTATTCTAAGGTGCAAGAAATAAAAAGTGAAGGAAATGATGCACCAAGTATTTCTGCTTCAAGTATATTAAAAATTGGTAGTAATGGTTCTGCAGTAAAAACATTACAAAAGAATCTGAATACCTTAATTAAAGCTAAATTAACTGTTGATGGTGAATTTGGCACTGCCACATACAATGCTGTTATCAAATTTCAGACGAAATATAAACTGACTGCAGATGGGATTGTTGGCGAAAATACTCGGAAGAAAATTAACGCATTGCTCAAAAAGAAGAGCAATTCCACTACTGTTAATTCAACTAAAAGTGTTGTAGGAGAAGTTACAGCAAATGAATTAAATGTACGTTCATGGTATGGAATAGATTCTTCCACAGGTAAAAAATACCCTACTATTGTTTCTTACCCGAAATTAAAAAAGACAAATCGTGTAAGCATTCTTGCTACATATAAGGTCAACGGTGAAACATGGTATAAAATTGCCATCAATAATGCTGCCACAAAGAATAAAGATGTAATTGGCTTTGTTTGTGGAAAATGCGCTGATGGAACATATGTGAAAATAGTATAACGTAGTTTGGGAGATACACTCTCCCACTACGGAAAAGAGGAAACATAAATGTTAGATTATTTAGAATATTTGAATGTTCCAACCAAAGTTACACTTGCTATGGTGGTTGTATTTTTTTGTGTGCAACTTATTGGCGGTTTTCTTGATATGAAGGGAAAAGTTGTCCCAGAGTATCTGAATTTAAAAGCATATTTTGTGCGTAAGAAAAAGGAACATGAAGTTTTACATCAAATGCCAGCAGCATTAGAAAATGTAAAACAAACCTTAGATAATTTCAATCAACATTACAGTTCTGATAATATCAGTCGTCGTGATAAATGGATTGAAAATGTAAATAAATGTCTTGAAAATAATGATAAATGCATCAAAGAATTAAGTCAGAAACTTGATAAAAACAACGAAGATACTCTTACTCTTCTTATAGAAAGTAAGCGAAGTACAATCATTTCGTTCGCATCAAAAGTAATTGATCGTAATAGTCAAGTAACCAAGGAACAGTTTAATCGCATCTTTCGTTTGTATAAAGAATATGAAGATATAATTTCAGAAAACAATTTAACAAATGGAGAAGTTGATATTGCATATCGCATTATTACTGAGTCATATGAGGAACATATGCGAGATCATACTTTTGTTGAAGATGTTCTCGGATATAATGCGTGAAAATAATAAGGGCAATAATATATAACTCTTCTATACGTGTTGCCCTTATAGCAAAATATTACAAAAGGAATTTGTACAATAATGAAAGAAAATATAGGAAAATGTTATAAATTTGAAACGAATTGTATTGAAGAATACTCAAAAATAATCGGAGTAACAAATGGATATTACGATGTAGAGATTTATTCTATGGGCGGACTGTCTATTTTCAAAGCTAAGCGCATGGAATATTTCCTAGATAAATTCTGGGAAGGTACGCATTTTGAAGAAATATCAAATGATGTTTATGAAGATATTGCACATATTTTTAATAATGTAAAAATCGGCAAATACGATTTTGCATAACTCACAATACTGTATTAAAGGAGGCTGAATATGGACATTTTTATTACAGTAGATAAGCAAAAAATGCGATGTGATAATTACATCAGAAATTTTGTGGCTGGTACACAAGAGTTTATTTTATTCAATTTTTTGCTTACAGAAGAATGGGACGATTTAGTTGTATATGCACAATTTAATCAAGGGGCTAATTCATATAATGTGTATTTAGACTCTGATAATAGAGCTTATCTTCCTCCAGAAATAGGCGAAGGCATTTGTAGCTTAGTTCTAAGAGGAACAAAAGGAAATACTGTTGCTGTAACTGAACCATTAGAGTTAAAAATAGCACAAAATCCCATTAAAGGCGGGCTTTCTTCTACTGGTGTTACACTTACTCTCTATGAACAACTTGTAAATAAAGTAGACGGTTTATTACAAGATGACAGCCTTATTGTAAATACTACTGAAAAGGTTCTCCAGGAATATTTAGATGATGGAAAATTTGCTGCTATGGCTTTAGGTGATTATTCTATAGACGTAAAAAAGCTTTCACATGATGCTATTGCTACAAATGAAGAAATCAAAGAGTTTCTTTCAGTAAGTTAATGGAGGATGTTATGTATATTATTATTATGGATAGCGATAAGCAATTAATACCAACAATTCGGCAAGCCATTTATCGTGGTGAAAATATGATGGATGATGTGAAATTTCTATTGCCGTTGACATACAAAAAGTTCGATCTTTCTGAGTTTACTGTTGTTTTACAGTATATACAAAACAACAAAATTGTACATGAAGAAACATTAACAATGGACAATCCACCTCTCAGAAATGATAGATTATCATTTTCTTTGCAATTAAATTCTATTTTTACTAAGAAAGAAGGAAAACTCAAAATCCAACTTCGTGTTACAAAAATAGATACTGAAGCATCTGTGCAATATATTTTAAAAACTTCCGATTGTTGTATTGATATATTACCGTCTTACTATTATGAAACAGGGGACGAATCGGAGGCTGAAATTGGCTCTAAACTGGAAGAAATAGGATCTAAACTTGAAGTAATGGATTCTGTCCTTGCTACAAAAGCAGATAATATTTCTCTTGATTCAGAAAGCGGAGAAATTGTTTTATCATCTTCTGGTTCAAAGATTGGAGATTCCATTTCTGCAAAGGATCTTGGAGATACTATTGTAGAACATACAACTGACGGACTTGTAAACATATTGATTTAATGGAGGTAATCATATGGCTTTAACAAGGGCTAAATTTGGGTATCTGACCTATAATGATATGGTTGCCAAAATCGCAGATAAAAAATTAGACGAATATGATATCTGTTACACCAAAGACACCCACGAATGCTATATCATTTCGGAAGATAAAATACCTATTGCTATTAAAAGTAAAGTAAGCACCTACTCTTCTATTAATGATGCAGAAAAAGATTTAAACTCTTCCACTTCTGCATATGAAGGGCAAATTGTTGCCATTAAATATAACGACAGATTCAGGGCGTATATGGTAGAGAAAAACAATAGTACTTTTATTGTAACTCCACTTGATATCGCCCGTGATGCGATTGATTATGATACTTTAGGAAACAGACCTATTGTAAATATAAGAGGTACTACCGAATCTCCTATTGTTATTAGTGAATTGAACTGTGGAATTTATCGTGTTTCTGGACAATACACTATCTCTCCATTCGATAAGAATATCAACTTAGCAATGAAGGATGTTTTGTTTATCACTGATGGGAATGGCAATATCCAAAAAATAAGCGGTAAATCTATTATAAATTATAATGTAATAAATGGCAAAATAAAGGAAGATGTTTTTGCCACTCAGGGCTATGTTGATTCAAAATTGATTACGGCAACATATGAAGATATAGCAAATCTTTTTTAATTTTTTGTTTGGTCGGGTATGTCCCGGCTATTTTTATAAGGAGAAATAGTTTATGACAGACTTTACAAAAACTATTTTTATTTCACTTGACAATATCTCTGCCTATGACACTTTAATTAAAAAGTTCATAGCAAACCAAATAGATACTGCAGACGCAAAAAACCTTAAAAGTATTTCAATAGATGTTGACACACATAAGATTTATTTTTATCGTGTGGATGATCCCAGTGTTGATGGTGTAACACCAGCATACACCATTGATCTTTCTGGTTATGACGATGCCATTGACAATCTGAACACATTAATTAATGGGATTAACACCAAAATTGGCACTGTTCCAGACAATAAAACAGTAATTTCATTTATCAATGAAGTACTTAAGAAGGTAACTGCAAATGAATCTGCGATATCAGATATAAATAATGAAACAACAGGTATTTATAAGAGGGCAAAAAATTATACTGACTCTCTTGTTGGAACTATTCCTCTTGTAAAAGATGATAGCGGAGAGGCTGTTCCTGCTGCCAGTACGGTTGTTGATTATGTAAAAAACGAAATTTCATCTGTAAAAGCTGACGGAGCTTCACGGCAAGAAAAGCTTGACACGCTTATTGGTGAAGATGCTTCTAAATCAGTAAGAAAGATTGCAAACGAAGAACTTGTTGCGCAATTACTTACTGGAAAAGCAGATGCAGATTTTAAGACGTTAAAAGAACTTGCCGCATGGTTAGAAGATCATCCAGAAGAAGTTTCTGCAATAAATCTATCTATCAAAAATCTTCAAAATCTCATTGGTTCAATTCCTACTGATGACGGTTCTGAAAGCATTGTAAAGTATATACAAAAACTTGTAAAATCTGAAGAAAATCGTGCAACTGGTGTTGAAACAGGGATTGACTCTCGCCTCAAAAATGTAGAAACATCATTAGGTAATAGCGGTTCTGTAAATGAAAAAATCTCGGAAGCTATTAATGCATTAGACTACACATATGATGGGATTGCTACTGATATTGTAGTTGGAGTTTCACAGGTAGATGGAATAATTTCTGTTGAAAAGGCAGACTTGGTATTTGCAACAGAAAATCAAATTAAAGAATTATTTTCAAGCTGATTTTTAAACACGGTTTCTACCGTGTTGTTTTATTTTGCATTTTTATAGGTGAGGTGACGAAATATGTTAGATTCAGTGTTTATTTCACTGGATAATCTGCGATTATTTGGTTCGCTGATTAAATCCAGTTTGGATGAAAAGCTGAGTACGAAGGACATTTCTGAGTGGGCTTTACAGAAGTCTAAGCCGGATTATGATGCATCTGAAATTTTTATGGTTGGTAATCCGTCATCTCTGCAGACAAGATCAAAGTATATTGTTGATTCTATTAACGAAATCTATAACGGTTCAGCGTATTACTTTGATATTGACGAAAATAGTGTATTGATTCCGGCTATCGGTAAAACAATCGCTATGGATGAAGATGGCGTTATTTCTATCGTGTAATTGGAGGTAAAAATGCCAGATTTTATAAAAGGAATAAGAACTTCCAAAGGAGATAAAAAATACGATTATGAATCTTTGGGGAATATTCCCACAATCAATGGCATTCCGATTGTTGGAGATCAAACAACGGAAACATTAAACATTGGATTGCCAGATTCAGATACGGTTAAAGCATCTATTGAAGAATGGCTTAAAGCCAATCCAGATGCCACAACAACTGTCCAAAATGGAAGTATATCAAAAGACAAACTAGCGTCTGATTTATTAGCAACTTCAGACGAAATTGCAACATTTTTAAATATTTAATAGAAAGTAAAATAAGGAGGAATTTGTTTATGGCTACGAATGTAAAAGATAAGTTGGTTACAGTAGGTGGACTGAAAACAGCTTATGATGCCCTGAATAAATCAATAGGTAACGCTAAAATGGACGTAAGTGTTTACGATCCACAAGGAAAGCACACCGATGTTTTTAAATATGCAGCCGATATTTCTGCTGCTCAATCCAATGTTGTTCAGAGTAATGTTGATTCTATGAAAACAACTGTTGGTAATATTAACACTGCTTTGACTGCAGCACAGGCAGAAATTCTTGAAGCTCATTCATTCTCTGACAACGGGGCTACATATAAATATGATACACTTGCAAGTGCTATTGCTGGTGTTGCGTCTGTTGCCAGAGCTTATACCAATACTGCTCTTACGCTTCATAAGGCATTTACTATTGAAGTAGTTGATAGTATAAATTTTGAACAGCCAGGAACAGAGTTCACATTTTATCTTGTGCCTAACGAAAGTGGAACTGGATTTGATAAATTTTGGTGGATAACTGATGCTAACACCGGACGACAAATGTGGGATTCTTTCGGTTCTGCAACAACAATGGTTGTCAATGAACTTCCCAGTGTTGGTGCATCAAGCGTTGATTATATTCTCAATACTGGATCTGGATATGTTTATTATAAATGGATTAGTGGCAAATGGGAAATCATAGCAGGCTCAATGGCTGAAGTTGCTGATACTCTTCCAGAAAAAGGTAATGAACTTACAGATTATTATGTTAAGAATGAATCTGGAGCATATGTTCATTATCGTTGGATGAAGGGTTCTGACGGAGAACATAAATTTGTCGCTGTTGGTAGTGATTCATATACAAAAGAACAGATTGATGAAAAAATTAAAAATATAGTCAATTTGAATAATGATCTTTCTCAAATGAAAGTTAATATTTCTGCCAATGCTACAAATATAACATCTTTAAATGCAATGTTTGACAAGCTTCAGGCACAAGTCGATGGAATTGACACAGAGGGTAAATCATATAATGCAACATTGACTTCGGAAGGTGACACTTATACATTCTCACTTATCGAAACCGAAGGCGGAGAAGAAACAGTTGTTTCACAATTTGTTCTTCCGGCTACTGGTGGTGGCGGTTCTAATCCTACAACTACACTTACAGTAGAAAAAATCACACAATCACCACTTATTATTACAACTAATGATACCCCTATATTAGAAATCGACTATTCTTCTGTTGATAACGATGGAGCAGAAGTTGATGGCAGCTATGTTCTTAAAATGGGTTCAAACAAAGTTATGAGTGGAAACCTTGTACAAGGAAGAAACAAATTTGATATTAGTGAATACTGCGCTGTTGGTACACAAAAATTCACTCTTACAGTAACCGATGATGGCGGAAGTGTTGCAGTAAAGACATGGACTGTTCAGATAGTAGATATTCGTATTGAATCCGCATATAACGATAGATATACCAATCTTATCGGAAGAGACGTATCTTTTACCTATACACCTTATGGATCAATCAGTAAAGTTGTTCATTTTAAACTTGATGGCGTAGAGCTTGAAAGTGTAACAACATCTGCTAGTGGAACATTACAAAGTTATACAATCCCGGCACAAACTCATGGTTCTCATTTATTGGAAACTTGGATTACTGCCAATGTAAGCGGAATGCCAGTTGAAACAGCTCATATTTATAAGGATATTATTTGGTATGACGAATCACAGACTAAACCTGTTATTGGTTGTATATATCGTAACGATTTTTATGGTGAGGTTGCTGCGAAACAATATGACACCACTATCATCACTTACAATGTATATGATCCAACAACTTCTAGTCCAAAAGTAATACTCAAGGATAATGATAAAACTGTAAGTGAAAATACACTTTCTGATAATCAGAATGCATGGAATTACAAGACGGACGAAATTGGAAAACACACTCTTCAAATTATTTGTGGAACTATTGTGTTTACATCCGATGGGAAAATTGATGAAAGTCATAGCCGCTATTCTTCTGTCACAATCATCGTGAATGTTACAGAGCTTGGTATTGATGTAAGTCCTGTAAGTGGAAATCTTGAAGTTGACTTTAACCCAACAGGTATTACAAATACAAGTGCAAATAGATTATGGTCAAATGGAAAATATCATATGACTGTATCTGATAATTTCGACTGGTCTAACGGTGGATATAAAACAGAAGTTGTTGAAACAAAAGATAGCAGCGGAAACGTTACAGACCGTAGATATCGAGACTACTTTTGCATTAAAGCAGGAACTCGCGCTTATCTTGATTATAATTTCTTTGGTGGTGGGCTTAGTGCGAACCCATCTTTACTCGGTGCTGAAATGAAGATTATCTTTATGACAGAAAACGTGCAAGATGCTGAAGCAGTATGGCTTACAAACGTTGAAACCACAACTTCAGAAGTAGACGGAAAGAAGGGTCCCAAACAAAGAGGGGGTTTAAATA
>ERZ791618.11-NODE-11-length-107637-cov-16.768790_pt1 | contig 107637 bp, 120 predicted proteins | sample MGYA00510059_ERZ791618 | MGnify/ENA primary metagenome ERZ791618 (study PRJEB30046, sample SAMN00715159) | human gut metagenome | study: EMG produced TPA metagenomics assembly of the A metagenome-wide association study of gut microbiota in type 2...
GGAGAGTCCTCAAACAGTCCCTAAAGATACCCTACATAAACAAAATACCCCGCCTAACCTATCTATTATCGTTTTCTTGGCACTTTCTTGCCAAAATGGTACTCCACTACCACCCACAAAAAGAAAGTGCCTTAAATCGTCTTATTTGACTTCATTAGTTTTTGAGGAAATAGAAGTTATTTAAATCATAGGAACGCACTACTCCAGGGTACATATCACCACACAAGCGTATGAGATAGTTACGATACATTGAAAGTTCCTATATATAGTATATATACTATATATAGGAAAATAGGCTTATAAATGGTTTTATAGCTCCTAAAATGGCATCGTATATGAGCGTTGCAGCGAATAGATGCCATTTTAAAAACAATCATTATACACCACCATAGAAGAGAGTGCAGATACAAAGAAGGCAGTCAACAATATCACGAAAACCAATTTGAAAAACACTCCAAAAACCTCATGAACAAAGGGAATAGATGAGAAGTAGGGGAGTTTGGGGAAAGGTTTGAGTATAGGAGAGTGCGAGGTAGCGAGGACACATATACACACCTCTGTACATACATATACACAAAACACATATAACATACAAATCTACCATTCCTTTTCCTTCTATGTGCATTTATAAACCATACCCTACCTATACATACACATTTGTAGCCCTTTATACCTATTTACAAGTTGTTCCCGGTTTGCTTTTCTCTTATTTAGACTAAATCTAAATAATGGTTATTCCTATTCTATGGCATATTCTTTTCCCTATTTTCTTGCATAGATTTCCCTACTTTTTAGCTAATTTGTTGATATTCAATTGTTTGTGTATCAATGACTTTTTCGCTATTCTTATAGGGGTCTTTTTAATTGGTAGGGTAATACTACTTTTTCTTTCGAAAAGTGCTGCATTCGCGCGATAACGCGCTATCATTTCGCACATTTCGATACATTAAGTAACAAACTATCATTATAAAAATGCACATTTCCCTACTATATTAACCTTTCTTAACTCAAAATCTCTTGTTATGTAAGAATAAAGTATTACATTTGTATCAAAGAAAAGAACTAATAATAACAACTAAACTAATTACAATCATGGAAGTAAAGAAATTAACAGTAAACCAGGTAAAGAACTTAGTAAGCAACGTTAAGGCAATTTATCGTTTAAATGGTTTTGTAACAGGTAAGCGTACAAATTTGCAAAAAGCTACCAAAGAATGTAAATGTGATTACGCGGAACTTGGAAAGGGTATCGATACCTCTCTTTCCTTTCCTGAAAGTGTTTTTGAAAAAGAATACCAGATTGATGCAAAGGCACATTTTGATAATAACGGTATTTCATATGAAATTTGGTTTGAGGATAGCAAATGTTATTTATTCCAAATGTACGAAACAAAATACCTAATTGTGGTTGGTCTTGGTTATTGTAACATTTACCGTTTGACCGAAAAAACGGAAAGCGAAAAATTTGAGGATCAGTCTTGTACGATATACAACGGTGATAGTAAAAAAGCGGTATTGGATTACAACGACAAGAAAATAGAACTTGCTTGCACCCTATCGAATACGAAGGTTTGCAAGTGGAATGACAAATACCCGGAATCGCACAACCACTACATTGTAAAATTTAAGTACGGTAAAAGTAGTGGTAAGTTTGACTTTTTTGACAGCTTGCGCAATTTCGAAACCGGACAAACGAATAAAACGGAAATGGATATTTTCGAAATGTTTTATTCGTTTCTTTCGGATTGCCAGATAGCAATAGATTGCTATTCCTTTGAAGATTTTCAGGCAGAGTTCGAAGGAACGAAAGAAGGTTACAACGCATGCAAAAGAGCTTTACAAAAATTTGAAAGGGTATTTTACAGTTCTGGAATTGATTTGTACGACCTTGCAAACTATCTGCAAGAAAAATATAATTTTTAAATCATGGAAAGGCGTGTATATTATTGGAGTGTCGGAGGCGAAAAGTTCGCCTCCCTCCAGAAAGCAAAAGAGTTTGTAAAGGGAAACAACGGCGCAAATTGTAGAAGGATAACAGGACACGACAAAGAAGGGAAAATAACTACATTTACACCCTACGAAGCAACAAAGCGCGGTATTTCCTTTAAAAAGACGGTAAAAAATAAGTGTTAACGATACAATAATTAAAACAGATAAACAGTAACAAATATATGAAAGCAATAATTTTTTCTATTATTCGGATGATTACGGCGGCTTTTGTTTTAGCTCTTATGTTTTTGACTTTAGAAGCCGACAACGTTATACATGTTATTCTTTCCTTTCCTATTTTCTTGGGAGTGCTTTATATTGGTATAGAAGGGCTACCAAAAAGTAACTTAACCTTTCTTAACTCAAAATCTCTTGTTATGTAAGAATAAAGTATTACATTTGTATCAAAGAAAAGAACTAATAATAACAACTAAAATAATTAAGGATATGAAAACGAAAGAACAAGTGATTGAATTTGTTGCTACAGAATTGAACAACGGAAACTCCGTTGTTATGGCAACTTTGGGGAATGGTGGTAGCGGTTTAACGCTATTGCAGGGAGATTGTACCGAATTTATCGAGGAACTTAATATTTATTCTTTTGACGGGAAAGCAGAAGGGTGCCCGGATATAACGGAGAGCGGATATATAGAAGAAGCAAATGAAATATATCAGTTTTCCGGGAATGACGGTTATAAAGTGCAAATTTTGACTTATTAATAAAACAACTAACTAAACTAATTTTTAAACAAGGTGCGCAAACCTTGACAAAACGCATTAAACATTATGACAACTACAACTAATAGCAATGAGATCAAATCATTAGTAAATTGTATCGGTTTTTCCGGATTGTTTTATAAATTTCTTGGAGAAGATATCAAAATAGGCAATCAAATTTTATATCCTGGCAGATATGAATTTGATTATCTAATAAAATTAGATGACGGGTGTGAAAATGGACATTTAACATTTTCGTTTACCGGAAGCATTAAGATAAAAAAGAACAACGGGCGTTATTATGATTACATTTCCGGCGCAATAGGTGACATTATCAGCCATTTCAAACCTGAACTTTCTATGTTTGAAAAGCTACATCTTTGCAACCATTTAGGGCAACCCACGTGTATAGATGATATTCGTTGCCATATTAATGAAGGCAAAACAGACAAGGAAATATCAGAAATGTATAATATTTCTGATATGAAAGCAATTAAGATATTGCGTAACGCTTCAGATAATAAAGATTTATTTTATTATTTGGTTTTTCGTTTGGGTGTTGCCGAAAATTGGGGAAATTTAGCCGGTGAAGCTATTCAAGAAATAGAGAAAAGGAGGAAATGTAAACTAAAAATAGAAGGAAAAGATTGTGTATATAAACAGCTCTCAAAAGAAGATTGTGAAGTATTGGAAAATTTATATCAATTAGGATATGCTTCTAATGCGCAAAAGGAATTAAGGGACAAAGCAAGAAAAGAAGGTCAAAAACAAAAGGAACTAAAAGAGATCGAAGATGAAAGAGATAAAGCAATAGCGAAGGCACAAAAAGAGTACGAAATAAAGAAAGCGGTTGTTTCTTTTGGTATAAGCTGGAGCAATGTAATATTTTATGATCATAGCAACAAACTTTGTTTTAATTATTCGGATTGTTATAAAAAGATTCCCTCTGATTTGATCAACGAATTTATTTGTACAAATGTATTGCCTGAAGATATCGATATAGTAAATGAAGATAAAGGGCGTTAAACAAAACGTTTTGTATATTAAGATAATAAAGTTTTACAAACAAATAAAATATTATGGTTATGGAAAAGAAAGATAATTTTATAAAAAGATATAATTACGTAAAAGACGATATTATAAAGTGTTTAGACGAAGCGTTAATTAGAGCTATTGGCAATGAAGTGATTGAGTTTGATAAATTAGAGGATAATTATTTAGACGTTTACCCGTTAATTGGTGCGGTTTTAAAGAAAAAGTTAGACTATATTGAACGCGGTGGCGATGATACAACTTGCCGTAAAATAAAGCGTAAATCAACTCAATATAAAAATGATTATAGAATTTGGCACGATTACGCGGGTGATTACAGAACAAAAAATAATATAATGAAGGAACAATAAAGTTATAAATACCTTGTCCATTCCTATTTTGGACAAACCACACAACAAACAACTAATTATCAACAATTTAAAACATTACAAGATTATGAAAGCGACTAATAATAACGTAGATACCTTATTTATGGATATTTTTGTAGAACTGTTTGCTATTGCAAAAGTCTATTTTCAAGAACTTTTTAAAAACGCTGATCCAGGAACGTACACAATAAAAGATATCTATGCTTTTATTGAAAAGAATATAGAAGCAACAAAAGAAGGTAAATTAACAGGCGTTAACCCTTATTTTTCAGATAGGTATAAAAAAACTTTGGAAAAATCACCGTATTACACTAAAGTAAATTCATTTGAAAAATATACAATATCTTACCTTTGCCGTGTAACGGATAACATTGTTTCTATTGAAAAAGAAAATTTTAAGTGTAGCTTTGACATTATTAAAGTGTTTGAATATCTGGAAAGGTTTAAAAAACTATCTGGAGCAAAAGATAAATTAGAATTTACCAAAGAAGTAAAAGTAAAAGAAGGGCAAAAAGCGACTTCTTTTGAAATAGAGTTAAGTAAAGAAGATATTAAATCTTTGATATCTGTAAAAACAGAGAAAAGGGACATTGCAGGTAGATATACAGAAAATACAGTACATTTGTCGCTAACAGATAGTACAATATACGTAACGAATTGCTTTGTATTGAAAGCAAAAAAGTTAATGCTAAAAAATGTTTTGGGCGAAACTAAAGATATATTAATACCGTTTGACGTGCTTAAAAATATCGGTGCGGGAAATTGTAATTTCACAGTTACCGAAAGCGAGGAAATGTATAAAGTTGTAGTAAAAAATACAGCTACAGATAAAATAGTGTCTTATTCTTTTGAAAAGCAAGAAAAGTTTTTAGACTACAAGTTCGTTTTTCCGAAACTATACAAAGAAATGGGCGTTTGTCTGAAAGATACGAAATCATTTGTAGATTGTATTAAAACACAACAAAAAGCATGCAATAGACTTGCTTTGTCTTATTTTTTGATTCAAGTTATCAAAGGATTGAAGGAAATAAAAGTTGTTACATGCAACGAAGCGTACAATATAGATAATGATTACAAATTTTCTGAATTTTCTTTTGAACTAAAAGAAAGTAGTGAGTTTTCAGGCAATTATTTTTATAGATTTAATGATGTTTTAAAATGTTTAGACGATTGGAACGGTAATTTATATTTTAACGAAACAAAATTGTCTTTTGGAACAAAAATAGTCGATATATGCTTTTGTGTGGGCACATATGATACCAATAAATTTTTTGATAAATACAGTGTTGTTAAGAGTAAACCAGATAAACTAACCAAGATAAAAACAATCAGTACCAGTGCGATTTTGGACAATTGTGATAACCAAAGCAAAAACAATTTGGATACTAAAAATTTTAGGGTCGTTTGCGGCGAATGCTTTGAACCTGTTTGTAAAAACGAACTATATTACAATGTGCTTTTAGAAACAGAGAATAATAGAATGACTATACGTACCGTTGTCGGCAAAGATATTGACGTAAAAATAATTGGCAACAGTATAGAGGAAACTGTAAACGCAAATATAAATAAGATCGAAGATGAACTTTATAAATTTTGCATTAGGAAGATGAGCAAGTATTACAAAGTTGGTATCAAGCAGGACGGCGTTGTTATATTTACTCTCGATGGAAAACATAGACATGAATACCGAAATATTTGCGAAGCGTACTTGAGTTTAATCGAGCCTTCATTGTCAAAAACTTATAAAAATCACTTGGACGCAATATATAAAGAAACACCGAAAGAAGGTGATTACGTAGAATTTAATCTTTCTTGCAATGCTGATGCGCCTATTTATACCGGTCTTATCTTAAATGATCCAGGCTTAGGACTTGTTTGTATTGTTGACGGACAAAAGATCGAAGTTAGGGAAATGATTAATCTAAAGGTTTTGAAGCAAGAAGAAAGTAAAACAGTGTCACCTACTCAAAGTGGGGAAGAAAGCGCTTTAAATGACAAGGAAAGAAGTAAAGCAAAGGGAACAAAACCTACCATGCAATACACAGACGATATGTTAGAACTTGTTTCTCTTGATTTAAATTCCATGACGTATGTCGTAAATGGAGATATAGGAACGGCAAAGAATATACAAAGCATTGTCTTGTATGACGAAATAGGGAAAATCGTTGTTTCTTGTGATGATGGGAAAAAGATAGAATGCCAGTTTGACGGAGAAAGTATTTTACAAAGCGTTTTAAAAGAAATGTAAAATACATGGACACAAGGAAAGGTAAAACTTTACGCTATATTTCTAAAGACGGAGTAAAGTTTACTACATGGAAGTATAGTACATGTGAGTATTGTTTCTATCTGGATAAAAAAACAGATATTGTGAAAACACTTTTGCTTAGTGATTCAGAAAGAATACAAGGGTTTTTCTATAAGGGTTATTTTGTCAAAAACATATTAAAACCTCAAAAGCAAAAGTTCTTGCCGGGTAACTTTTATCAGTTCATATACAAATTGGTATATGTAGGGTATAAAATGGAGAACGGGGAAAGGTTAAAAATGTATCAATTAAAACAAATGGCATTTTACCCGGAAGTTCGGTAAGAATAACTATCTTTACCTTGACAGAGTAGAAAAACTTTATGTTTGTCATAATGTTAGTTTATGTTATTATTTAGTAATTAGTTTAGTTGTTGTCCCTGCCGGTACGTGATGTATAGGCAGGGACTTGTTTTGTATCTCTTTTGTTGTAACTTTGCCAAGAAACAAAACATTAAAAATTTATCAATATGAAGTTACAAAAGTCTGTTAATAAGCCTTCTATTAGATGTGAAGGCTGTAAATTTATAAACGAATGTCCCTATCTGGATAAATCGGAATGTTTTCAGTTCAATAGTGCGGAAATTACAAAATCAAATCTGGAGGATATAGACAATGAAGAAACAGAAAATTAATCAGGAACTAAAGTCATTTCCCCAAATAGGACAAAAAGATTTCCTCGAAATAATAGAGAACGCGCCAGAGGTAATACAAACAGCCTCTAAAGAGTTAAAGGATGCTTTTGTTGCTCTTGAAATGGCAGAAAGAGCATTGTCGGAATCGTCCGAAAGGTTTTTTGTTTTTGAAGGTAGTCAAGGGGAAGAGTTTACGGCCGATCTTAAAAGTTATTCCGCAAAAGGTTTTGTTATCCGGCATGGAGGGACGAAAGCAGCAGCAGAAAAGGCACAACGGCAAAAGGAAATACATATAATGCCTCTCATAGAGGATATAAGGGCAAAAAAAGCTGTTTTCAATGACATTTATAGGAAAGAAATGCTTTCGTCCGTCACGCCCGATATCCTTTCCTATATTGTGAAACTATTTGGGGAAATGAACGGCGTTGAAGATGTCCAGAAAATCCTAAAACAGGAAAAGAAGATCAATCTGACACAAAAGGAACTTCTGTCCATCTTTGCAAGAAAAAAAGCAGAAATAGAAAGTAAGCGTGCAGTGTTTCTTGCTTCGTCCAATCAATACAAGGTCGCAACGGAAGCTGGGAGACTGCAAATCATCAACTCCATTATCATAGACCTACAGGGAAGGTATCATAAATACTTGGAAGAAGGTTTAGAGGATAAGGCATTGATATTTGAAAGGGAAATAAGGAATATGCTTGAGCAAGCCAGGAAAGAAGTAAAGGGAAACGAACTAAAGCTGACTGTGGACGGAAAGATAGATATTACGGCCACATTACATGGACAGGAAAACGTTTCACGTGTGTTCCGTACACTTCCCATCAATTCGATTATAATCGGTCTTGTCGCTGCCAAATCCGGTCTTGATCCTACAGTATTGGTACATCAGCTTGCTACAAGCTATTATAAAGACTTTAACGGCTTCAATAAGATGATCCTCGGTAGGGAAAAGATCATGCTGCCAGGCGACCTGATCCGTGCTGCCAATTGGGACGAACTTGAACAGCAGAACCAAAAGTTCTTGGATGAAATGTCACCTTATGAAGTACAGGAGGCTACCTATTTGGATGATGAAGTGAAATTGTCTGTAAAAGAACGCTTGAAAGCTCTTAAACTCAAATAAGAAATGACCATTAAGGACAGGAAAATAAACGTGTATCTAAACCGCCTGAAAAGGTTCAATGAGCTTTGTCCCAAAAACGGTTTCTATTGGGGAGGACTGCCCATTACACCCATTACAGATAGAAATATAAAGTCCAAACTAAGGGAAATGGAAGAGGACGAAATAGGAAGGAAATTGCAATGGCTGGAAAGAGGAATAAAACTTTTGGAAGGACAGAACAGGGATAATGACGGAAGAAAGAAGTTGCTACCGGAACTTAAAAGGTATCTTGCAAGAATAGAAAAAGGAGGAAAGGTAAAAATAAGTCCCTCTGTAAAGGTTTTTCTTGTGAACACAGGACTAAGGGCAAGTCTGTCTCTTTTAAAGAGGGAAGGTCAAGAATGGATATTGTGCGATTACAGAGGAACAAGGATAAAAATGAAAATGCAGGAAGAAATATTGCAAAAAGAAATCCTGTTTAGACTGAAAGCAAGGTTTGATCCTTCCATCCTTCCAAACAGGAAAACAGTTTTCAGAGCTTATGATTAAAGCATCCTATTTTGAATCTTTGGGAATTGTGATTACTTTTGTGGTGTCCTTTTGAAAAAGCAATGTTTCTTTTGGTTTTTCTGTAGGAAAGATAAAAATTGGAATACTCTTCTTTTCGTTATGCATACTTTTGAATATTTTGTTTAAACAAAGAGAAAGGGAGCAGAGAACCGACTTGATTGTTTGAGTTCAAAGCTCCCTTTCATAATAACGTAATTTACTAACAACGAGAATGTTAGATGCCTACTCTATTAAGGATTTTCGGCTTCCTCCTTTATTAAAAGGAACTTTATTGATATGATTAATTAGGATAGTCTTTCTTTCTCACCTCCTTTCCGGTTAATAGGTTAGACAAATCGAATTTATACTTTTACACATTATACAGGAAAATCTTATTCAATTGTGATATAAATTTCTTCACCAGTAGAAGAAAGTTTTTTGTACACCTTTTCAAATGCTTCTTTAATATTGGTAAGCTGTCCTTTAATGGTGTTGTACCCTACACCTATACAACCTTCTACATTGTCGGCTGTCGCGGCGCAATGCAATAAAATTCCAGAGAACGCTTTTACTCCTTCCAACCTGGGAACTTTACCTTTACAGACATCCATATAAAACTGTTTTTTACTGAATTTTGGAGAAACAACATTCATAAGAATTTTATATCTACCCGCAGGGATGGCGGTTTGCCCATACACTTTTTTTGATTTTATTTCTTCCTCTGACATATCTTGGGACAATCCTCTGTCCGTATCTTCTATTGTATTGCAAATAAATTCGTCATCAATATAAAGACAGCCAATAGTGTATTTTTCTTTTTTCCAATTTCTTTTTACTTTTATTTCCATAACCAATTAATTTATAGTATTTCAAGCAAATTATCTATTGAAAGTTTTTCAATGTTTTCTATGCCAAACTCGTCCTTTATCAATTCATTGATATATTCCACATCTTCAAATCTTTCCGCTGTAATCAGATTGTTTCTAAATCCTAATAGGTAATTAAGCCTTACTGAATCAATTCTGGAATCGATATAAAGCAAATAATCTTTTAAATTCCTGACCCTGATCCAAAGGATAACGACAGCAACCAATAGGAACGCTGCCACAACTGAAAGTATTATGATTGCTAAATTCATATTTTTATCGTTTATAAGCCATTTTCTCTAACTCTGCTATCTTTATATCGTCCGGTATTGTTTTGGCTCGTTTATAACGTCCTCTTTCAATCCTTTCGATATATCCCGCCTTACAAAGATAGGAAATTGTTTTTCTAAGCGTGCCGGCAAAGAACAAAGTATGCTTTGCAAGGTCGTAAAACTCAAAAGGGCGATCTATTGAATTGATAAGTAACGCCAACTTTCGAAACTTTGTATTTCTTTTGCTCATGTTGATATAGCTTCTATGTAGTTAAAAATCGGGAAAGATTATTTTCCCAAACCATCTTTCCCTTTAGAATCATCTAACTTAAATTACTATGGAAAATACAAAAACTGTTTTTTTTATTCTATCATATAACCGAATATATGTTTTATGACTTCTACTGTCCAGCCGTTCCCCAACATCTTGTACTGTTGTGTGTTACTACATTGCCATTCGTACCACTCAGGAATGGTTTGCAATCTTGCGCATTCAATAGGAGTAAGTCTTCGTATGCAGAAATTATCTAATATAGCATGACTCCCACAACTCATGTTTGTCAAAACCGCAGGGGATGTTCCTTGTGGATCATATATCCTGTTCTGTTGTCTTGGTTGTTTTCCAAATTCATTTGTTTTGTTCAACTGGATTACTTTTCTTGAAGGAACACTTACCAAATCATACATTCCCTTACCACCTACACTTATAGTTTGGGATTTGTCAGAAGGTTTTCTTATGTCCGCGCCAAATCCATTCCCTTTTTCTTTGTTTCTTTTCTTGTGAAGTTCGATCCCTTTAAGAGCCTTTTCAGAAAGAAAGAAATGTTCGTCTACTTCATCTTCCAATATGTCTCTTAAAAACAATCCTTTGTCTTTAGGCTGCGGGATGTTTCCGCCGTCTATATTCGTCCAATAAATCCTTTTTCTGCTTTGAGCAGATACAAGAGATGAATTAATATGGATACCTTGTATCCCAATGGCTTTATTAAACACAGTTTCCCACTTCTTTCCCATTTCCACATTCTCCAATAGGAACAATACATTGGGGTTGTATTCTCTTATTTCCGTAAGTATTCTCATGTACTCCCAGAATAAATAGGATTGCCCTTCAAATTCAAAACCTTGTTCCTTTAGTTCAAGATATTGTTCAAGTGATACAATCTCAATCTTTCTTTTGTACAAAGACCTTTTCTTGTCCCTGCAAACGAAAGATTGGTACAAGGAGACCCCCCCTATTAATAAATCAATGGGTTGCAAATCCAATACATTGACTTTCTTAACGTCACCTATTTGAATTGTATTGGGAAAATTGAGTTGTGTTTGCGCAATGGCAAATCTATCTATTTCAGAAGCATAATAAGTGTCAATGAAAATGTTCAATTCCTTTAACGCTATTTGTCCACATGACATTCCATCGAATAAACTAAGTACATTCATCTACTCATCTATTTTAATGTATTCTTCGATTTCCGTTAATGTAACGGCTTTAATTACTAATTCATCTCTTGTGGAAAGAAAATCGAAATACTTCTTTGTAATCTCAATCGCTTCCACGTCTGACGCGGATTGAACCATCAAAGAGACCTTTTGCATTCTGATTTTCCCTTTAGGCGTCTCTTCCGGGTAAAGAACATCAACCTTAAAGAATTTGCCAGCAGAATCATCTTCTATCACTGTATAAATGGATAGCTCCTTAATGGGTGATATTTTGATTTCTTCCTCTGCTACTTTCGTTCCCCATTCTATGGACACTGCTTCTGCTTCTGTATAGGTGTAACCTCTAACAAGAAGATGTCTCTTTACCTGTATTCTTGGAGGTTTGAAACCGTCCGGGTTATCCGTCCAATAATTTACAACTGATTCAAAGTACATAATGTTACTCTTTAAATAATGATTGAACCACTATCCCTTTTGTATAATCACACTCTTTGCTTCCTTTAGGAAGAATAACGAAGTTTTGGGAGGGGTCATCTGTTTTAAGATTAAAAATAATTTCCGGTAGGGAAGGAAGTTTACTTTTTCTATAAAAAGGAAGTCTTTTGCTTTCTTACTATCTTCGGAAAAATCATAAGAAAATAGCGGTATTCCTTCCGATCTTAGAACTGTGATCCAGTCTCCCCACATATCCATTAAAAGAAGTCCGCTTGTGGCTCTAAAGCTGTCCCCTGTGTTTAAAACACATTCCACTACGTGGGAGTAATCATATTTTACAGCTTCTGAAAGACTTCTTCCAAACCTGTGTCCATTCTTTAAAGAAACAGTCAATGCGAGCTTTCCTTCTTCTTGAATCTGATCACATCTCATTGCTTGCTTTTCGCTGTCTATAGCAATGAAAGTATTTCCTACAATCCCGTCAACTATGTTCATCTTCCTCTGTTTTCTCCTTGCTGGGGATTAAAATTACCGAAGGAATACCATTGCACCCTTGATTGATAGGTATTTCATTCCATTTTCCACCTGTAATAGCTTTCACTTTTAGGAAAATATCCAAAGGAACACTAAGTGTAAGCGGTTGCGGCTTGTAGGAACGATCTCTTTCCCATTTTGCCACTTGAAGTTCTACATTTGTCTTTATCGCTTCCATTGAAGGAAGGAAAGGAACAAGTTCTTCTATTTTGTCAGCCGAAAAAAGGGTTACTTTCCCATTCTCATGAGGTACAATGATGTACAGTTTAGTCTTCTTTTTCTTCATCTTCTTCGTCGTTATCAAATTTTTCACTCTTGTAAGAAAGGTAGTCTTCAAACATTGATTGAGCTGTAACGCACAATGCAATAAATATAATCACTGTGCAAATCCATCCACATATTCCCATAATCTAAAAATTTAATTGTTGCTTTTAATGCTGCAAATGTAAGAATATATTATTACATAGCAAGGTGAAATGTGTAAACACTTGTTAAAAGTAATATTTCAACGTCATTTCACCTTGCATGTTTTTGTTACTTATGGAGGTCAATATCTGCATTAACATGACAATAAACCAATTCTTCTTTTGCTCTTGTGATTGCCACAAATTTAAGACACTCTTCCGCGTACAATGCTTTAGGTGTCTTTGCATATTTGGATGGAAGCAGTTCCGGGTTCAAAAAGAAAACACGGTTAGCTTCCAATCCTTTGCTCTTATGAATAGTGGATAGGATGATACCTTTGTTATCGCCAGAGAAAATGTTCCTAATCCTTTCTTTTAAGGAAGAGAAATTTCCTTGATGCGATTCGTATAGCAATTCCACAATCTTTACTTTTTCTTCCAAAGAAACATAAGACGGATGGTTTTTTACAGAGGTAGACGCAATGCCTTTTTCTATAAGTTTTTGCTTTTTATCGTCCAATAGAAGATACATATCATCAAGACTGGTTTGATTTTCCATCAGACGGTAAATATTTTCCCCAAAATCACGTCCCATTATAGATGATTTTTTTCCTTCTCTAAGGAGCTGCAGGAAAGCTACCACTAAAGGAAGGTTATTCCGGCACAAAACAAAATCTCCGTTGGCGGCTTCGCTTAGCTCACCTTTTCTGACAACACCTTCTTTTGCTCCTTCCGCACATTCCGTCCCAGGGAATACCTTATTAGCTTCTTCGACTATCCTTTTGCTGCATCTGTATGTGACAGAAAGAGGAAGTGTAGTCGTGTTAGGGTTATTTTTTAGAGAATTGAATACATTCAAGTCGCTTCCTAAGAAGTTGTAAATCAGTTGTTTAGAATCCCCAACGCCAACAAACCTTCCTCTTGGTTTTATTAAATTTTGCAAAATATTCTTTTGAAGTGTGAAAAAATCCTGACATTCATCGGCCATTACAACATTGTATTTCGGAAAACTTTCCGGTTCTAAGAATGTGTAAGGAATCCAAAGCATATCCACAAAATCTATTTCAAAAGCAAGATTGTTGTTTATCCTTGTACAATCACTTCTCCATGCCTTTTCAATTTCAAGAAGGTCGGGAATCATTTCTTCTTCGTAATCCAAATCAAATTCTATTGTAATGGGAACAATGTTTTCTTCATTTATCTTGCAAAGAGACAGTCTCACTTGTTCCCATAATGTCTGGAGCGCAAAGAAATACTTCATCCTTTCTTTAAATTCCATCTTTTTATATTGGAACAGCTTCGTACAAAGGTTGAAGCATTTGTTGTCATTCACTTTTGCTTTAAAACGGAAATTTTTCATCATTGTACGAAGTCCAAGTGCATGGAAAGTATAGCAATCAACATAATAAGGAAGTTTTGTTTTTAGTTCTTCCGCTATACTCTTGTTGAATGCCATAAAAAGACATGACTTGTTTTCCGGTGTCCGATTGCACAACTCCTTGAGTGTTTGGGTTTTACCTGATCCGGCAGATGCCTCAACTATTATGTTTTTGTTGGTATTTTCGTAAGCATCAAAAATAGCCAACTGATATTTACTCCATTTCATAACATCTTCTTTTCGTTTGCTTCTGTTATCCTCTCAAATAATGAACCCATTCGTAAGGTTTCCTTACGCCTAAATATTCATCATCATATTCATTGTCATATGCTTCCCTCTCAAAAGAAATGTTTCTGTAAGCCTCATGGGAATCTTTGTATTGAATTAATCTTACAAGCCATTCTATCCCATACCACAAATAGAAGAACACTATAAGCATCTCTTTCTGCTGTCTTAGATGAATGTTTTCATGTATGATTGTTCTCATCCCTAAAGGCTCGTATTCTTTCCTTGCAAAAATGAAAGGAAACAGAGTGATTGCTGTAAATCCCTTAAAAGGGATCAAGTTATTGTAAATGATTTTCTTTTTCATACTCTTTAAAATTTTTGTAATTAGCCATATAGTCTGCAATGAAATTGCCGCATACAATAGGGTCACTATAGTCTTTCTGATGGCTTCTTATCCATTTTACGGAAACACGAAGTTTCCTATGCAGCATCATTTCCGAAAATATGGCATCCCATAAATCCTGGTTTTCTACATGAAGGTTCTCCCTTGCCCAGTCAATGAACTTGTGTCGAAACTGATTGGCAACATACTGGCTGTCAATATAGAAGGTTGCCTTTACATTCAGATTCTTTTTTATCGCTCGAAGTGCAAGAAGAATCGCTTCCGTTTCTCTTCTTCCTGTCGTAGTATAGGAACGTCCTTTGGTTATATGATATTCCTTGTCTTTCCATTTGATGTAAACGGCAGAACCTCCCAGTTTTTTGGGATGGTTAGCATTGCAACTTCCATCCGTCCAAACCTCAATGATCCGTGTTCCCTTTCGTTTATCGCTCATTCTTATACTTTTGAAGGATCATAAGACTGGTATCGTCTTGGAATCCTTTGTTTAACATGTCTGTAACATCTTTCTTTCCTTTCAACATCTCCCACAAGTCCTGGTCAATCGTTTCCGGTGATAGCAGGTATTGAATCGTAACCGGATTTTCCTGCCCGCTTCTTTCCAATCTTCCTATAACTTGCACAAGGTCGCTCGGACGCGGTGGAAGTTCTAAGATAGCCATATTGGAACAAACCTTTTGAAGTCCGTCTACACCAGTACCGAGACAGCCTATATTTGCGAAAAGAACTCTTTTGTTCTTTTCCAAGGTGAACTTCTGTAAAATTTCATCCCTTTTCTTTGTGGTAGTGCTTCCTGTAATGAGAAGTCCCTCCTTAAACTCTTCGGCTATCTTTGTAAGGATTGCGGATTGTGAGGCAAATACCAAAAGTTTTTCTTCTTCGTTTGCCTCCAGCCACTCTTCCACCCATTTTTTTATAAACTTTTCTTTACCTTCTAAGGACAGTTGCTTTAATGTCGAGAGTTTTACAAGGAACTCTGCCCTTGCAGCTTTTTCAACCTTTTCTTCGTCCTTAAACTTATCTTCAATGAACTGCAAAAGATCATCCTTTGCCTTTTTATATGCTCTTTTATTTGTAATCTCGCATTCCACAACATTTTCCGAAATAGGAGGAAGTTCTTTCAGCGCATCCCTTTTACTTACCTGGAAATAACAGCATTCTTTCAAGAGACGATTCAGTTCCTTGATATTGGAAGCTCCTGATATGTCCATACCAAAGTTCGTTTCCTTCATATTGCAGTACCTTTCAAAAAAATAATGATGATACTGGTCGTCCGGTGCAATTTCCTTTATCCTTTCTATTAACATCAGGATATTTAGAAGCTCTGCCGGACGGTTCATGATAAGTGTTCCTGTAAGCCCTATTACAGAAGGAACTTTATGTATCAGCTTTTTGAAAGACTTGCTTCTGATGGACTTTCTGTTTTTGAGAAAATGGATTTCATCTGCTATCACAAGAGAGAATGATTTCTTTTTCATTCCATCCAATCTTATTTCAAGAGATGTTTTTCCGTTTTCTTTTGTGACCCTTTTCCCAAGTATGTCATAGTTTATCACTATCACGTCTGCTTCAAAATCTTCCGGTGGGGAAGATGTGGAAATGATAGATACCCGTCTGTTTGGGTTCGTTTCTTTCCACTCTCTTAACCAACCGGATTTTACAGAAGCCGGACAGACTACCATACAAGGAAAAAGATCAAGCATTTCAGCATAGAGAACAGAACATAGACTTTTGCCTGTCCCCACCGAAGAACCATTTATATGGTTTCCGTGATTGACTGCGTAATATAAATAGTCCATTTGATAGCTTCTCGGCTTTTTTAAAAGAGGAAGATTCTCTATCAATAGTTCTATATCCTTTCGGGACAAAAGTTCCTTAAAAGGCTTTATTTCGGCTTTGCAGCCGGGACGAACTATTGATAGAGGATTGGCTTCTTCTATTTCGTTGTCGGAAACAAACTCTTTTAAAAGGAAATCTTTTGCTGGATCGGATTTTATGTATATTTCCTTATTGGTAACGTTGCGTTTAAAGGAGGAAATCAGTTTAAGGTTCTTGTAAACTGATTTTTCCAAAGCACCAAAATACCAATAGTCCTTTTCTCTGTAATAATACATAATCAGTTGAGTTTTATGTATTTGCCTGGTAGCTTTAGATTCTTTAGAATTTCATCTCCCTTTTCTCCATAAGCCACAAAGCAACTATCTGTGCCAGGAGATCCACCTTCTTTTCCTGTTTCATCAATAAACCTTATTCTTTTCCTAAGAAAATAAATAGAAGTAGCTTTATCCCAAACACATTCATGAAACATTGAATTTCCTACTCTTGCATAAACAAGAGCTATACCATTCCCATATTCAGACAACTTTTTCATGAAAAGTTTAATCGTAGGATTGGAATAGGGCGGATTTAAAAATACAAAACCTTTCCAATCTTGGGCTAATCCATCGTCTTCTTTAGTAAAACACTTTCTTGCAGTGTACCATTCTCTTTTAGGAGCAGCAGGATCTAAATCAAAATCATTTCCCAATGCTTCAATAATATAAGGAGGTGTGTACCATTCTACTGTTGCCACCTTACCGCCTCCAAATTTTGTTTCAAAGTTTGTATTCATTTCTTTCTGTTGTCTATAAATTCAAAATAATACTTTCCGTCTCTACATTTGATTTTCTTGATAATGCAAAATCCTCTTATGTTTACTTTTCCGTCTCTTTCCAATTTGTCGAATATGACCTCAAAAAGTAGGGAAATAACCTTCTCCGCTTTACGCATGGAGATGAAACTTCTGGCACTTGTCCTTAGCTCCAATTTATTCAATGCTTTTGTGAAGTTGAAGGCTATCTCCTTGTAAATCTTACTCATAAAGCAATGTGTCAAGTTATCTATTCAAACTGATCATCATCGTTAGGATCATAGACTTCTTCATCTTCAAAGTCACCAATCCAATCTTCTACTTCTCTTTCCATCTCATCTTTGTTTCAAACTCTTCCGGTGTCAAAATAGGAATGGAAAGCTCTTTTGCTTTCTTCACTTTTGAAGAAGAACTTTCTTTGTCTTTTGTTACAAGGATGGTCGTGTTCTTTGATACTCCTGAAACGACCTTGTGCCCTTCTTTGGATAATCTTTCTTCCCATTCTTTATTTCTGAATCCTGTAAAACATACAGATTCGGGATTGTCTGCAAGAACAACATTGTTCTTTACATAAGAGATAGGGAACGGTGAATCTTCAATGATATTAAAGAAAACTGCAAGTCCATTATTAAAAGAAGTGGCAGTAGTTTCAGCAACTCCATCAATAGAAAGAAGTGTTTTGTTGGGTAATGTACCGTCATTAAACAAGACTTTTACATCTTCGTCCGACAAAGAATCAAAAATCATCTGACAAGTCTTTTCTCCTATCACACCACCGAACACATTATAGGCAGTAAGGATTTTTGCAAAGGAAACTCCATTGTCCGCATATTTATCGAATTGACCTCGTAACTTTTTGGACAATTTCGCTCCTATTCCTCCAATTTGAGACAATTCCTTTTCGCTTGCATTCACAATCTTCTCTACACTATCAAGTCCTCCTTCATAGAATTTTCTGATAGTGGCTTCTTGCATTTCTTCCGTTTCAAGCGTTGCAAAGAAATAAGCGATCTGTTTTATTTTCTTTTCTTTGCAATCAGGATTGATGCAAACAATATCTGTAAGCGTTTCGTCCCATTTTAACGGATTTCCGCAAGAAGGACAAATCATCATACCATCGCACATTTCACGAAAAAGTTCCACACTGTAACTGACCGTTTCCAAATGTTTAGGGATAACATCTCCGCTTCTTGATACGACAATATAAGCATTTGGTGAAATATGATTGTCCGTAATATATTTAGCGTTATATCCGGTGCATCGTGAAACAGTCGCTCCGTCAAATTTCACCGGATCGAATACGATTACAGGTTTCGCTTTACCGTCTTTTGAAACGCTCCATTCGATTTTTTGAACTTTTGTCGTGTATCGTTCTTGCCAATCAGGATTCTTATAAGCAATAGCGTAACGCGGATTCCCATTAGGCAACCGTCCCAATTCTTCTCGTTTTGTTTTGTTATCAACTTCGATTACAAGTCCATCACATTTAAAATTCTTGATTGATTCAAACAAATCGTTTAGATAGGTGAGGGCTGTTTTATTATCATCGAACACGCCGGCAGAAGTCACCCAATACTGCGTAGCATAAGGATCGTAGTCATTGTAAAGCTCTGCAAGCTGCATAGACTTATCCCTGTCGGAATCCATAATGCCATATCTTATATAGGCAGTATTGCCAAGAACCTGTGCGTTGAAATCATCTGCATTGAATGCACCGGCAACAGCGTTTCTTGCACTCTTATACCCAAGAGGTTTTACGTTTTTCAAGAACATGCCGATAGGGACAATCGCTTCTCCAAAAGTAAAACACCCCTTTTTGTTCATAGGGTTTCCATGATTTACATAACGGTAATGGTCCCGGCTATTCTGTCCTTCCGTGCCATCTCCCCTTGTCCAGCAATCATTTGTTGTTTCATCAACCAGCAAAGAAATACCATCATATTTAGGGGTAATCACAATACGGTCATTGGATGACAATTCCCATACGTCCTTTATCCATCTTACAATTTCGTCCACCGTCTTGACCTTTTCCAAAGAAAACATAGGAAAAGGAAGTTTCTCCATACGATCCCCTTTTACGCTTTCTTCAACGATAGCCTTTTTTAGAATATCGCTGTCTGGAAAATGTCTTTCCAATTCTTCCTTCATCCTGTCATATTCCTTGTCAGTCATGACAGGGTTTCCTTCTCTGTAAAGCCGATTGGCTTCTACAAATTTTTCTTCCAGTTCTTTTTGATGCTTTATCATATTCCTCTTTTATTTGATGCTTGATAAGAAAGCTCTTGTATTCTCTATTGTATCGCATTTATTCTCTGTTGTAACGCTGTCCTTTCCTTGCATTAATATTTTGTATGCTTCTGGGAAATTATCTTTTAGCTGTTTTTCTGTATTGATGTTTTCTAACGCGCATGCTGTACGGTTTTTAGTTTCACCTACCAATTTTACAAGACGAATCACTTCTTCTCGCCAAACCACTATTTCTTGCTCGAATTTAGCTCTAAGTATTTTGATATAATCCTTTTCAAACAAGAATGGGATTCCCGTTCCTTTTAGCGGAATAGATTGATACCTAAAAATAAAAGAATCTTCTTCTGGAGCCAGAAATGTAACCGCAGCAATTTGTCTAACACATAAACGAGCTATTGTTGTAGGATAACAATTGAGAAAATCTTTCATTAAGTCGGGCAGCATCATATCTATTGCTTTCTGTAAGGCTTCTCCGATTTTGATTAATTGGTCTTGCAATAAAGTATCTGCCTTCCCAGCAAAATGTTTTATTATTATATCTTTGTCTACTTTTGTTAATTTCGCCATATTCTTAAATGTTTTTAGTTGTTTTGAGTAATATAAATAGTGCTATAAGAATAGTGAAAGCTCCTATCGCGATCCCTCCCAAAAGATAAAGCGTCTTATTAGGAACAGCTTTCACTTGTTCTTTCAATGTTCCGTTTTCATGCGATACTTTTGACAACCTTTCTCTAAGGCTTTTTACTACCAGTTCAAGGCTATCGCAAGATGCTTCTATGAAAATGGTGTCTCCTTTCTTTTCTATGGAAAGGTTGGCTTGCCCTTTGCTTGTTTCTTTCTTCTCCCCATCTTCCATTTTCGAAGGGTTGACTACCATATTGACGATAGAGTAGGGAACTTTTACAAGGCTATCCGCCATCTCCCTTTCCCAAACTAAAGAATCCTTTAGGGTAAAGGTATAATCCGTTTTTGAGGAAACACGGGTTTTGCAGCCTCCCAACCCTATAGAAAGACAGACAGAAAGACAAGCAACCAATAACACGTTCTTTTTCATTTCTCTTTCTCTTTTAAAATTGCTGTTTTTAAAAATCCTGTAATCCCCATTCTAATAGTCTTCTGTTTCCCGTTTTTCAGAATACCTATCTCTATACTTCGGTAATCCCGTCCAACATTGACAGACCTCACTTCAACTTCTTCACCGGTAGGAAGAACAAGCATCTTTCCCACTGCTTTGTCAAGCATACAATCATTCGCTGCGTTCATGAGGTTTCAATACATTTCTAAATAGAATAAAATTGTCATGCCCGAAGGCTATAGATATATGATCGCTTTCTTCTACAAACTTTTCTACGGTAGCTTCCGAATAGGAGGAAAGATTTGTTTTGTTTACTGTACTGGTAACATCATATCCTTCTGCTTCATTCATAAAAAAGTCTCTTGATTTCCCTTTAAAATTTGTAAGAGATAAACATCTTTCTATTTCTCCCTTTGTATTGATTATCACAAGAGTATTCCTTTTCATTACCCTATGAATGTACTTTACGTTTTTATACAATAGATTTTCCATCTTTCCTTATATCTTTACGTTCAACATGTTTCTGATTGCTTTTTCCTTGTAGTGACGTATCTTGTCTTCGCTGTTGTCCTTTTTAGAAAGTGCCTTAGACCTTTCCTTCAACACCTTTTTCTTGTCAGAATCAGGCATCATTTTAAACTCGCCTATTGAAAGATTAGGCATTTCTGTGCTCTTTTCTTCCTCATAAAACATTTGTTTTCCGCATTCAGGACAAACTGGAATGTTCATAGGAATAAGTTTCCCGTCACGAAACACATACTTAGGATTCGCAATTGGTGACCTTACTCCTTTTCGGGAGCAATTATCGTTCTCGCAAAAAATTATTATCATATTGCAATTGTTTTATTTTATCTTTCAAAATATGAAGTGCTTCTTCCACTGATTCAATGCTATTAATGTCTTTTGCACTCTTTTTCAAGTAGCTCAAATCGTGTTCAATCCCTTCAATCCTATCAAGGAAAGAAAGTACAAAAATGTTAAAATACTTCTGATTAGCCATTGTCTTATAGTTTTTGTTTGTTACTTTTTGATGTGGCAAATGTAATAGTTTATTCTTACATGTCAAAATATATTCTTACATTTTCTCACTTTCCTTCTGCCAATTGTTTAGAGAATACATTTCCTTCTTGCGTATTCCGCTATCAAAATTCCATCTCTATCGGGGTGTTTATCCTTAACATCAGGAAACAACCTTTTGCCTATATCAAGAGACGCCTTTTTCAATTCTTTAGTTCCTGCAATCCCTTTAGGTAGCATTTCTTTTTGCCACTCTTTGGAATCTATGAACATATAAGGAACATCATAAAGTTCCAATACGGTAAGTTCTGCTTCCAAAGCCCGCATGGCAGAACATGTGGCGTCAAACCTTGCCGGATTTTTCATAGGACGTTCCAAGACGGCCACGCATAGTCCGTATTCTTTCAACGAAGAAATTATTTCGGCAAGTGCTGTCACGTTCACCCTTGACACATTCTTCTTTGCTTTTGTGTAATCCTGCCCGAATGTGACAGGCGTTTCCATGAACTCATAATAGGTCAGTTCTTTCCCTACTATGCCTATAGAACCGGTCACACCGTTATCTATCCCTATGTAAAATTTCAATTCTGTTTCTTTGCTCATTTCTCTATACGGCTTATACCATTCTCCTTAATTATTTTAAGTGTTTTGCATGAAGCGTTTTCATTCGAAATATGAGTTGTAACAAGTATAGGAAACTGAATGAACTCCAATGCTTCTATCACGTCATATAGGCTTTCTTTCGATAGTCCTTCTGTGATTTCATCAATGGATAGGAATTGCAATCCTCCCCATTTGTTCGTCTCGTTTATCATTCCTTGTATGGCTATAATCAAAGCGATTTCCACCCTTGCACGCTCTCCGCCACTGTAATACCAGAAGTTTTCCGCCTCGTCCCTAACAACATAAGGCGTTATCTCTTCTTTTATGTCTCCGTCTGCTTTCGTCTTAAATCCTTCTATGACAATTCTAAGATCGCTGTTTTCTGCTTTCAGAATATTGTTTGCCCGAAGCTGGATATTCTTTAACTGTTCTATCGCAAGATACATCTTGAATGATTTGAATCTTCCTATCCATTCCTTCTTACGGAACATTTCGTTTTCCAATTCCGACATTTCCTTGTCATATCCTGCAATAGTGGCCGTCATTTCCTTTATCTGCTTTTCCTGTGAGGATGTATCAATAGAAGAAGGTACTTCCTTCTCGATTTCCTTTATCTGCTTTTCCAAACGTTTTACATCCTCTTTATAGGAAGCTATGCTCTCCAAAAGTCCTTCATTTCTCTTTTCAAGAATGGAAATATTGGACTTTTGAGATTCTATTTCGCTTGTGATCTTATAGACAGCAGATGAAATTTCTTTTCCTGCTTCCCGGATTTTGTCAAGTTCATCCTCCTGTTCGTTTTTCACTTGAATGAAAGAAGAAATAAGGTCTTCGTATTCCTTTAGGGATTCATCCAAAGATGTTATCTCTCCGACAACTTCCTTTTCCTGTTTCCCTATTTTCTCCTTTTTCTTTTCTTCCTTTTCAAGTGTGGTATCCTGTAATGTGAGGAATTTGTGCTTGCATTTCGGGCATGTAATCGTCCCAGAAAGGTTTACAAGAACTTTCCGAAGAGACACTTTCAGTTCGTCATGGATTTTCAAAAGCTCTTCTTTTGTTTCCAAAATCTCATTCTGATCTTCTTTGGCTTTTCCAAGTTCTTTTTTGACGGATTCAATCACATCTTCTATTTCCTTAGTAGAAGGAAGTTTCTTTTTCTTTTCTTCGGCTTCTCGAAGTTCTTCTTCCAAGACTTCAAGTGTTTTCTTTCCTTTGTCAATATTTTTCTTGTTGTAGTCAATATTGTATTTAGCAGAATCAATATCTTCTTTTAAAGACTTGATTTTACTTTCCACCCTTTCGATCCTTTCCTTTCGATCCGCTTCGAAGTCGAAATTAACGGCATCCTCTATCATTTGCCGCAATGCTTCTACACTCCCTTCCGCACGATCTCTTTTGCTTTGGATAGCTGACTTTTTAGATGAAATTTCGTCCAGTTCCTTTTGTATAATATCCTTGCTACCGTCCAAGAAGTCATAATTGATAAAACGACTTATGAGAGCCAATTTGTCCGTATTGGAACTTTTAAAGAACGACTTGTAATATTCTTTACAGATAAGAAAATAGCTTTTCAAATCTTCCGGTGAGATACCCATCCATGAAAGGATATAATTGTTGCCGTCTTTTACAGTAGCAAGACTGACCTGTTCTCCATTCAACGACACATTAAGGCGGCTACTTCCTTTTAAGGGCAAAATGCGCTCAATATGGAGAGTTTCTTTCCTTATGGGACATTCTATATCAAGTAATACTTTTGCTTCCTTCTCACCGTTTCTAATCAGTTTCTTGTCAATACTGCTCCGGTAGTTGTTACCTGTTATGGCAAAATAAACTGCCTGTTGCATGGAAGAATTGTGAGTAGGCGTGTAGTTGTTCGTGATAAACATTCCGTCCTCTCCCGAAACGGTAATACATTGTTGCTCTTCCGCACCCATACAGGTAAAAGAAACCATTTTTTTAGACGGTCTGCCAAAGCAACCGGGAACTTCAAAAAACACTTCTTCATCTTTGCTTCTTTCCATGATCTTGCCAAGCGAAATTACAGACCATTCTTCGCTTTGGTTTGTTCTCACTTTCCATAAATGCTCTTTATTGCATTTTACTTCCGTACCGTCAGAAAAAGTAATCTTGTATGCAATATCTGTATCATGGAACGGAATTGCCCTTACTACTTGATAAGCACCGGAAGGATGAAGGATAATGTCTCCTACTTTGATATTCCTCATTTTTACAAACCCATTAGGGGTAAGAATATCGGAATCCATCGTCAACGCTTTACCACTACCGTTACTACCTTGATTGTCGTCTGTTTTATTCAATCCCACAAGTGCAGTTACCCCATCTTGGAATGTGTATTCAAAATGCTCGAATGACACAAAATTTGTTGCTTCAATCTTGACCGGTTTCATCTTCCACCCCCTTGTTTTCAAATGTTACTTCTTTCTTTCTGAACTCTGAAAGAACATCTTTTTTGATCTTGTCAAAAAGTTCCATTTCTTTGATCAGCTTTTTTCTTGCAGCAGGGAATCCGAATCCTATCTTTTCTTCCCCATAATAGATGTACGTTCCTTTCTTTGTGAGCACACCCAAGTCCAATCCCATGTTAAGCATTTCCATCACCTTGTCAATACCTACACCAAAACGGATAACAATATTACAAGTTTTCATAGGTGGAGCAACTTTGTTTTTCCTGCATGTGATCTTCACTTTGTTTGCAACGGACACTTCACCTTCCTTATCAGAACCTACACGGGCAAGCTCAACTCTCTGACTTGCATAAAAAGGTATTGCAAATCCTCCTGGAGTAGTAGTGGCATTGCCATATCCGCCTATGTTTGATCTAATCTGATTGATGCAGAATAGAATGCACCCTGTTTGCTTGCAGATGTTTTTCAAGATATTTACCTGTGAGCTTAAAAGCCTTGCTGTAAGTCCTATGTGAGCATCTCCGGCTTCCCCGTTCAAAAGAGCGGTCGGGACAAGTCCTGCAATGGAATCAATCACCACCAATCCGATAGAAGGTTCATTGCACATTTCCTTTGCTATTTCCAGTGTTTCCTCTGCTGTGGAAGGTTGAGAAAGAATGAATTTGTCAGGAGAAAGGTCTACACCGATAGCTCCCATGTATTTCGAATCAACTGCATTTTCTGTATCAAGATACCCTACCGCCATTCCTTGTTTTTGGATTTCGGTAGCAAGATGGAAAGCTATGCTTGTCTTACCGGAAGAAAAGCCTCCGTAAGCCTCCACTATGCGTCCTTTCGCCCATCCTCCACCAAGTATCTCGTCTAACAGAAAAGAACCAGAATGTACGAACTCTATATCTTGCTTCTTTCCCGCTATGGCTTCCTTTCCAAACCTACTTTCAATCCGGCTTATAAGATCACCAAGACGGTTCGGTTTCTTTTCTTCTTTAGGTTGCTGCACTTCCCCAGTTACTGCTTCTTCCACTTTCTTAGTTTCCTTTTTCTTCGCCATACATCAACTTGTCTAAAATTTCTTTTCCTTCTTTTTCGTCATATTCGTTTTCCTTACAAAAAGCGGAAAATCTTTCTTCTATGTCCTTTTTGTCAAGTGTTTTTACTTCTGTCAACATAGAATGTTTTTCTTCCACTTCCTTGAACTTTTTCTTAATATCTATGCCTTCTTTTGTAAAGGCATCCTTATCAAAGGCATCGAGTGAAGATTGTTCTCCCCAGACTTCCACCCTTACACGGGCAGTAGGGTTCTCCTTTTTGAATTTCTTGATAAGTGACACCGCCTGTTTGTGGGGAGTTTCCCCCAAATCAATTTCCAGTTTCTTAAATACTTGTCCTTTTGTAGAAGAAACAAGGTCTACATTCAAATCCGAATCCAAAAGCCAGAAACCCTTCTTTTCATCTTCCCCGAAGTTGTTTTGTTGGACACTTCCTAAATGATAGATATTCTCTCCTACCCGTTGGTAGTTGTGATAGTGTCCCAAGTACACTTTTTTGAACATCTGGAACATGGAAGGTTTTAAAAGGTTGGACACTTCCGATCCGTCCATGTTCTTGCTTCCTGTGACCGCAAAATGTCCAAAGAGGATATTCTTCTTTCTTTTATCCCCTATTTCTTCCAGTTCATCCAAAAGAATATCATCTGTAAAAAACGGAAGAAAAAAACAATACACACCTTCTACTTGCATTCCGTCCAATTCTTCTACCAAAGTAAAAGACGGATGATATTTAAAAGGAGTAAGAAACGATTTCTTGCTTGTGTAGGATGTTTTGTCATGGTTGCCGGGAATACAGATCACATGGTGTCCGCGTTTGTCGTATTCTTCCAGGACATCATTCAATGTGGAAAGACATACTTCTCTTTGTGACACCCTATTATCAAAAACATCACCCAACCATATATGGGTTTGTATCTTTTTCTTTTCTGCCAAGTCAAGTTCTTCCAAAAGAATATCTTTTATAATAGTAGCATTATCGGCAGTAAGATGATGGTCCGTTGAAATTATAGCTAAATATTTGCTGTTCATGATCGAAATTGTTAGGAAAGGGGGAGAACACAAAGTTCTCCATTCCCTTTCGGATTGATATATTAGAAAAACGAAAAGAAAAATTATTTCTTCTTCATTCGGGCTTTTAGAGCTTGTAAGCGTTTTTTTGCTTCCAATAACTTTTCGTCATTGTCCGTCTGTTCTTCATCAATAGGAGATTCCTCTTCCTCCCCTGCGGGATGTTCATCTTCCCTATCTTCCTTTTCCGGTTCGTCTTTTGCCCGATCATCGTCAGATTCAGTTTCATATTCCTGTTCTGCATCATCTTCTTCACCTTCCGGGAAAGGCAACGCTTCTCCCTTTTGTGCCAGATCGTACCATTCACGAAGTTCTGTAATTGTAAGATCGGATGGAATCTCCATGCTAGGATATTCTTCATCAATATATTGCGACAAAAAGGCTTTCATTTTGGAAAGCGGAGGTTGAGAAGCGACTTTTGCAGCTTTTTCGGCAGCAGGAGCTTTTACAACCTGTTTCTTAGGCGCAGGTTTTTCTTGCTCGTCTTCTTCCTTTGCCGGTTTCTTTGCTACAGTTTTCTTTTTGTCAGCTTCTTCGTTATCTTCGTTTTCATCAGATGTAGTTTCCTTGCTCTCATCTTCTGGAAGCATTGCTGCCATTTCTTCAATTTCATTCAAGAACTCATCGTCGGAAAAGATATCATAATTATTTTCTTCATCGAAGCGTTTCAATCCATCCAAAGCCATTTCAAAATCCTTTGCTCTGTAAGAATCTTTGTAAATTTCTTCAAGTGAAGGAACTTCATTCAAGAAATATTCCATGTCTTCGTCCGGGATAGCAGTTTCTTCAAAAAACTCATCCCATGACTGACCTTTCTTCGGTATGCCGGCAGATAAAGAATAAGTCTTTTTGCCTTTATCATCTTCCCCCATCGTGATTACAAGGGGATAAGCACCTTCCATCTGTGAGAAAATGTCGAACGAAACCGTATCATCATCAGATTGTTCTACAGAAATTTCCTTTATACGGTTCATCCATGTTCCATAAAGCTGCAAACGGGCAAAATCTTTGTTCCCTTGATACACATAGCAAACATAAGCCAGCGTAGGATTGATACCCCATACAAACTTGTTGCCTTTCTTGTAACCCATGATAGGATTGAGGTACTTGCGTCTTTCCGTATCATCTTGATATTCTTCGGATGCTTTCTTTCTCACATAGTCGCAATAAAGGACGATAGGGTCTTTTCCTTTAAGAAGGTTGCGTCCATGTACGTCCGCACAAAAAATGTTCTTGTCTTTTACTTCCTTTCCTGTTACGTTACCGTTCTCGTCATAAGTAGGAACTTCCACGCGGAGCTTTGACATTTTGCAAGCGACATAGGCTTTACCCATTGAAGGAGCTACACGGAATGTATTCTTTCCTTTTTGGACGGTAGCAAATCCGGTATAAGATTTACCACCCTTTCGCATTGTCTTTTCTGCTTGCTTTACTTCTGAATCCAAATCTTCTACTGACTGTTTTTTGAACTTCGATCTGTCAAATTTCATAACTCTAATGTTTTAAAATGTTGATACTTATTTTGCTTGCTTTAGAAACTCTAAAACGATCTCTTTTTGCTTACTCTCAAATTCTTTTACAAATTCTTCGAATGTAACAGCCTCCCCTTCTTTTGAAAGAATTTCAAAATAGGGCACTTTCCCCACCACTTGCTTTAAATCTAATCCATAAGCCTCTGCTGTTTCATATTGCTTTCCAGTTTCTTTTGCCGTTCTTTTACGGTACAAATCCCATAAATGTGGTGCATTCGTACTTTGTTCGATAAAATAATTTTCTGTTAATTTAATTCTCATACCTTACTTTTCTTTTTTAATTATGAATGTATTTATTTCTCCTTCCACTAAATTATCCAAAAACTCTTCCGGTGTAACTTTTGGAACTAAATTGTTTAATTTTCGGTCTTTCGACTGTAACGCCCAATAGAGACTATCTATTTCCGCCAAATACTTTTTCTTCTTGACAAGTGTCTTTTGCATTGCATTAAGCTCTGGATTGATGGTAAGAATATCTTCTAAAGAACTTTCTGTAAGTTTCACAAGTCCTATATCTTCCACTTTGACCTTTCCGGCGTTCACAATGGATTCCCGTCTTATCTCTGTAGAAAGCTGTGCTTTATGTACAGAAAATTCCAACTTGGCGGCTTCATATTCGGATTCAGCCTGCGCACGAAGAAGTCCTACTTTGTTCAACAAGACTGAACTTGTAGCTATCTCCCCGTATAGATTGGAATGGTCTATAGAAGTTACAGCATCCATATCCAGTTCATTTTTAAGGTCGTTTGAAATCAAGACTATAGCCTTGTCACCAATATTCCTAACCAATTTCATTTTCTTTCATCTTTAAATTAGCATACTGCTCCATTGCATCTAAAATGCCATTAAAAATATCTATCGGAAATGAAAAATCTTTTGCCCTTTCACCGGCACGATTTTCAATACAATCCCATAAAATCTTTTCTTTCTCTCCTTTTTCCATCACACTCCCAATTTTATAAATTGACTGTTTCCATTTGCTTGTATCACATATTCCTCTTTAAATCTATCAAAAGAAACCTTTCCTGTAAGCAGTAAGATGTTCTTCTTGCAACTTTGGATATATTCTTCTTTATCCATATAGTCGGCAGGGAATATCACCACACGAAGAAATTTGTAGTTGTTTTCAAGTAGAAGGCTGGCAAATGCCCCTGTTTTTGACTCCTTTTCTTCCACTTCCAACACATATCCTCCCACCATTGCCATTTTATAAGTAGAACCGTCATAGTTTTGCAAATCGTCCACATCGTAATATTCCGCAGTCTTTGCTTTCTGCCGAAGGTATTCCTCTGTCAATTTCTTGTAATCAAAGAAAGCGAAACCGGACTTGTTTTTCTGTTGCAAAAGCCACCACCAATCCTTACCTATCTTGTTTTTGCTGAAAGCAACGCTGTATTCGTCCTTTTCCCTATCTATCTTGATACGGTTCTTTTCTCGATATTTCCCAAGCATATATTCCCTTGCAGAGAAGATATTGGAAAACTCTCTTGTTTCGTCCATCTCGTCAAAAGCACCTGAATAAATAAGGTTTTCAACAGTGGACTTATTAACGGAAGAACCCTTAAAGGAATGACGGTCTACAAACTCTTCCAAAGAAAAATAATCTCCATTCTCATTTCTCTCTTTGATAATCTGTTCCTGTGCCTTTTCTCCGACTTGTTGGGTGGCATTGAGCGCCCAATAAACACTGTTGCTCTTTTTGTCACCTACGATGCCAACATCAGATTTGTTGATATTGACAGGCTTGATTTCGATCCCTTCCGTTTGATTCATCTCATTAATGTAACGAGGAAAATCATCTTTACTTGCACGAGATAAGGCAACCGACCAAAACTCCAATGGATAATGTACTTTCAGCCACAAAGAATTGTAAGCGTTAATAGCGTAAGCAGCAGCGTGACTATTACAAGTAATAACACCTTGTTCCGTACAAAAATTATGGTTTGGATCGTCCACTTCAACATCATATACATTTTCTATCTTATCAGGCTCAATACTAACAATTCTCATTAGTTTAGAAGGATAGCCTTTCTCCCCTCGTCTTGTCCTATTAAATTCTCGATAATGAATTTTCTTATGACAAGAAGCGCAGATAGAAATAAGGTTTTCATTTTCATTATTGCGTCTATTCCCATCAACATGATGTATCTCTAATCGACTTTCTTTCTTGCATATTTTACAAATCCCCCACCCTCCATTTTCAGACCTAAAATCTTTAAATTTAGAGGATTCTCCGTTTGTTTTTACGAAACCCATGTGACCTTTTTGAGAATTTAAAAACTCTCTATGATCTTTAGACCAGTCTTTACCTCTAAGATTTGTAAAATTATATCGCTGGCTGTCTGTTTTCTCATACGGTAGTTGGACAAATAAACTATCTTCTCCTACTACTAAATCTTTGCACATTACCTTTCCCCTTTGAGTAGGAAACTTGTGATTATCTGTAACAGAAATATACCGACCTTCTTCTAAAGTAATTTTATAAGTTTGCCTTACGCCAGCAAATCGAATATCTTTAATCTTACGTGTTCTAATTCTACCATCTTCACACATAGTAAGACATTCCCCGTACCCCAATCTCATATATTTACTTCTAAGTGGCAACCAATTATTTGCTTTCGCAAATTCAATATCGTTTCGGATCAAATACATCTCTTCAATGGTTGGTTGTCTTTTACTTTTAGAGCAAGCGTTCCTTAAAAACTTGCAACTACCTGAAATACAGCGATTGAACGAATACTTAGCAAATTCTTCCATCTGATCCCAAAGATGTTCTGCGCTCTCTTTGGTTACACCTTTGCTTCCGAATTTGCTTACGTACCCTTCTATGAACTTTGCCTTTAACGGGAGAAGAACATCTAACTTTTTCTTACCCAATGCCTTGCGTACTTTATCACAAGTAACTAAGTCAAAATCAGCAAGTTGATTGCAAATATTCATGATTTGTTCCTGTGTAGTAAGAAGCCCGTATGTATCTTTCAATATTTCTTCTGCACCAATAGGATATTCAGGTTCTTTTTCTCCATTTTTCAATGCAATATAATCCATGTGAAAGCCGTTTTCCATTGGTCCGGGACGGAACAAGGAAAGTGCAGCAATCACATCATCCATATTTTTAGGTTTCATTTTCTGTGTGTAAGAAGAAAGTCCCTTTGCAGAGAATTGGAATATATCGCTAAGCCAGCCGTTTGCAAAATAGCGGTACACTTCTGAATCATCATATTCTATGTCTGTATAGAGATTGATCTTCTTTCCAGTATTCTTTTCTATCAAGGTAAGAATATCGGTAAATTTATCAAGCTGCTCGATTCCTAAGATATCTTCTTTCAGAAAACCTGCCTCATCCATTTCTCCGCCTTCCCATTCGCTAACAACAAGATTGTCCACCTTTCTTACAGGACACCACTCGTACATTGTCTTTTCCTTTGGAAAAATCATCATAGCACAAGCATGAATAGAAGCTGCCTTTTGTTGTCCAAGAAGAAGGAAAACAACATTCATCATTTCAGGATATTTATTCATGAATTGCGCTATTTCTTCTTTTCTATGAGCAAGTCTTAGAAAATCTTCCTCCGTCTTCACATCTTCTATCATTTTGGAGATTCTTCTAAGAGTAGGAATGGAAGCTCCATAAATCTTTCCTACGTCGTTTATAGCTTGTTTTATCTGCAAGGTAGTATATGTACCCACAGAACAAACTTGTGTTTCTCCAAAACGATTTTCCATGTATCGTTTTACCAATGGTCTTTTCTCTCCTGGAACATCCGTGTCCACATCGGGAAGAGATACTTTGGCACGTCCTTTGTTCAAAAATCTTTCAAAAAGTAAGTTAAACTTTAAGGCATTTGTATTTACAATACCAAAAAGGTAAGAAATTAAACATCCTGCTGACGAACCTCTTCCTCCACCTAATAGAATATCGTTCCCCTTGCACCAATTGACGATATCACGTAAGATCAAAAAATAATCCACTACATCTCCAAATTTGATCGTATCGGATTCCCTTTCAATCCGTTCTACCAACACATCTTCCGAATAGTCTTCCAAAAGCTCCGGTTTATTCTCCAGACCTTCATAGATAAGGGAATCAAACATGTCTTCGTTGGATTCATACTTTTCTTTTTCCTCTTTTGTCATTTCGTAACGAGGAAGATGTCTACTGTCAGTAGGAATTTCAAAATTGCAGCTTTCCGCAATCATATCCATATTTTCCCGTGCCTTTAAATAAAAGGCTTCCCCTACAGACTGATCTCCAAACAAAGAAAGAAGTTCTTCCATGTAAGTCACTTCGTCCTTAAAATACTGGTTGTAGGATTTATGATTAACCTTCTTTCCTATCTTGTTTACAGTTTCCCTTAGAATATAGTATTCCGGTTCAATATAGAAAGCATCGCAAAGTGCTACAGGTTTCATTTTCGACTTGTAAAAGGCTTCAAAGTTTGTAAGATATTCTGTATCTCTGTTGAACTTTGCATATTCCACTGTATCAGCTTGCCAAAACACGTTATGCTTGTTTCTTAAAAGAATAGGAACATCAGTATAATCAATTGTTTTCGGGTCAAATATGATAAACACATCTGTCACATGCTCCGACATATCCTTGGGAGTTATGAATTTCCCGGAAGAATCACAATTGATTATTTTGTTGATGGCAAGAAGATGCTGCCACCCCTTTTCGTTTTTAGCATAGATTTTGTAAGTGAACGAAATGTCTTTTTTTTCATCTTTTACAGGGACTTCCAACCCAAACACAGGGATAATTCCTACAGATTTGCAAGCATTCTGAAATTTCAATGCTCCTGCAAGTGTCCCCTTTTCCACTATCCCAAGACGTTCGATCCCTAAGAATTTGGCTTTCTTCACCCAATCAGAATATAGGCTTGTTCCGTTTAGAAGCTCAAATGAACCATGCACGCCCAAAAAATTGGAAGAAAGCCCTGCCACTTCGCTTTGCCCTCTCCATTTTACACGATTCAGCTTAGGATCACGTTCCTGTCCTTTCTCTATGGTGTACCATACGCCACCAAAACGAAAGACATATCCATCATATTCGGTAGCTTCATTGTCCCATCGAAAATCTTCATCAAAGAAATACCCATCATCATTTGGAGAAAAAAGCTCGTATGTCTTTCCATCAAATGACACGGTATAGTTTTCCCTGTCAGAAGTGTATTGTATTGTATTGGAAGAAAGATATTCTTCCAACTCGTTAAACAGATTTTCCATATTTCTTCTTTTCGTTTTCTATCGGCAAATATACAACTATTGCATACAATAATTGAAGTTTTGCCGATTTTAACAATGAATTTAACGTAAATTCATTCTTGTAGAAAGTACACCCTTTATGAACCTTACCCTATTAAAAGGAGTGTCGTTTGGCATTACTTCGTAAGGTAATCTCTTGTCTATTAAGAATCTCCTTATCTCACTGTCCCATTTTCTTCTCCTGTTTTCATCGTCCAATCTTTCTCCATCGCTTTCAACATTCCAATAGATAGGAAAATAAAAGATAACGGGAAGATAGTATTCATTAAGACTTATCAAATCCGACTGCCGTCTTAATTCATTATCTAACGAAATCGAATAGGGCAATGTCCTTGTGAAAGTATGAACATCAATAACGCTTCTATCGGAAATATAGTTTTCACCGTGCAGCACTTCAAGATACTTGTCAAATATCGCCCTTTGACTGGGGACAGAATTAAAGGAAGGGTCTATTTCCCCTTCCTTTACAAGTTGTCTTGATATGCTGCCTATTTTGGCGAATCTGGCAAATGATCTGTCCTTTTCGATAAGATCAAAAACAGATGTCTTTCCAACGCAAGAAGCTCCTAAAAAAGTAACAGCACGTACCATAATCGTTACCGGTTATCACCGTCCCCATGTATTTTGTTCTCGGCTTTTCTTTTAGACAACTTTTCCACATTTCCCTTTGCAATCGACACTAAAGAGCAGTCTCCCTTGTTTCCTTCAATATAGACAGCAAGGTTCTGCAACCCTTGTAAGATTTCTTTCAAAGCCTTATGGCATGGTTCTTTTCTTTTTTCTGTAAACCCTGCCTTATAATCATCATCCCGGAAAAATTTCTTTACATGCCCGTTGATAATACCTGTCTGTTGCAACAAGTAGGAAGGTGACAAATGATAAACATCTTCGTCAGTCAGCTTTTTGATAATCTCTGGAAACTCCAATTCCGGCAATTCAAGTTCCTGTCTTGTCATGGCAACATACCAAAGAACATCCCCTATTTCCTTTACAATTTCCTTTGCTTCGGCTGCGCAATCTACTTTCTCGTAAACTTCTGCCAGCTCATTGGTAAGTCCCATTATCACATACGGAATAGCTACCTCTTTTGCGTAGCAAGCTGTTGAAGCTGCGTGAGCTTCATACTCTTTAAAATTCATAGTTCGAAATAATTTATTGATTTATAATAATTTACCATCAAAACACATTACAAGTTTCTGTATTTTGATTTCTGAATAACTTACATTTTTTCTTTTCTTGTTTACTTGAATGCAAACCATCCGATCTTTCATATTATTACCTAATATAGGATATTCGCTGTCTTTATAGATAACTACCTGTCCTTTACCAAGCAAATGAACAACATCCCAATACCACTGTGAAGCACGCTTTTTCTCATCATTACTATACTGGAAATTGGGAAGTCCGAAAGGATTCAAGAACTCGTTCTCATAAAAGTTCAAAAACTCTTCCGTTGACATAAAAATAGAAGATTTGAAGTGACGTTTGGAAAGAAGCTCTATTCTTTCCTTTTTGAACTCTGCTATGTCAGAAGCCATCTTGACAAACTCTGGACGGTCAAAGATAAGACTTCTCACCTTATTTGTAAGGTATTCCAACTGGAGCGCCTTCAAATATTCGTCTATTGACAATTCTCTGCTTTTTTCCATGATGATGTTATGAAAAATATTAAATTCAATAAAAACCTATTACATTTCTTTATAAGTTTCGGAATGTACCTTATTAACAAAATACATTCGTAATCCTTACCGGATTAAACAATAACCCTCTATCGATTATCCTACGAATTGATTCACAGGAATCACCAACTACTTTTCTCATAATGTTCAATGCACCATTTACATCAGCATTAATGAGCTTTCCTACCGAAGATTGAAACAACCCTCGTTTCTTCCTTCTTCCTAAATAGCTATCATGTCTTCCTATCTTCTCAAATGCAAGAGAGTCACATTTTGAAGTATATGATTCTTCATGAATAACTATTTCAATACCAGCTAATTCACATTTGTATTCTAAGTAACTAACCAATCTCGCAAAAGGGATTTGTGTAAACTTCTGGTTGTTCCTTTTACCTATATTTACTCCAGTTTTCCATCCCTTATTATAGCCTACAACTAATTTTGTTATCTTAGAATCGATAAGCAAATCAACTATCTTTCTACTGATCTTATGAAATACATCCTCTATGTAATTATCCCTGTCATAATATAATTTCTTTATTCGTTTCGTTGCCCCTTTTATTTTTTGCGAATCTTTTATACTATTCAATTCAGCTAATGTCTTGTTAAATAGCTTATTGTGTGATTTAACAAATTTACCACTAAAAATAATAGTAAAATCCTCACTGACAATAGTCGCCAGATTGTCAATACCTAAATCAATAGAAGCTATTTTCTCTTCCTTACTTTTAGGGATTTCAATATCTTCCACTTCATAAATAACTTCAATTCTATACCCTATGTGATTAGGTAATATTCTTACTTGTTTGAAATTTTCAAGCAAATCAGAATACTTCTCATATTGAGGAATGCTTATCGAAAGTTCCTTTGAAAGAATTATTTTACCAATCCTTATTCTACAATTTTGATTTGTATAATACATATTAAACTCGGAACCTCTTTTCCTATAACTTGGAAGCCCCGGTTTTTCTTTATACTTATTTGGATATTTCTTATAATCCTGAACAGATTTGTAATAGCTTTTTATATTCTTATCAAGTAGTTTAAGTACCTGTTGAGAACATTGAGCCTTCAGTAATCTGTAATTTATTTCTCCATCCAAGTTTCTTGTATCCTTCAAGATTTTGTCAAGTTCAAAATAGGAAAGCCATTTGGATTCATTTTTCAATGTTTCCCGAAAGACATACAAAGCTTGGTTATACAGGTTGTTACTAACCTTGCACAACTTCGATATATCTTCATTCTTCCCTATGTTGAACTTATAGACTAATCTCATTTTCTAAATCCTTACTTACGATTTCAAGTTTATTTTTTCTTCTTTTCGAGTACATTTTCATAGCAAAACAATGAAGCATGGAAATAATTTCTCCAAATATCTCTGATTCATTTGTTTCTCTATCTTCCGTATTGTTTATTACAATAATCTCACACCCAAACTCCCTGAAAAGTTTTTCAAACAGATCAAAAGAAATTCTTGACAACCTATCCTTATATGTTATATAAACAGTCTGTATTTTTCTATCTATGATATCGTTAAACATTTCAAGGAACTGCTTCCTATCGAAGTTCATTCCACTTGCAATATCTTTGTATGATTTATCAACTCTTATCCCATTGTTATTGCAATAAGATACGATTGATTTTTCTTGGTTTTCAAGGTCTTTCTTTTGCTTGTTTGTAGAAACTCTTGAGTATGAAACCGTTAACCTTCTTGTTGAATAACCGGCGAGTGAATATACATCATCTTCATTGTAATCATAAAAACCATTCGGTTTTGTGATTACTCTGATTTTACCTACTTTGACATATTTAGTCAAAGTAGGTCTTGTAATTTGTAATATTTTTAATACTTTATTCGTTTTCATGTCGCAAATATATTATATTATTTCAAATACAATATACTATTAATCATATTTAACTATTTTATTTATTATATATGATTTTCGACAAAGTTAATTCTTACAACCACAACTTTTTGATTTTGGACACATAAAAATTAATAGGATCATAGAGATTGCTTAGCACATCGTCCAAATAATCCATATCCATATCCCCAGGGTCAATCCCTGGTTTATAAAGATAGGCTATCTTTGTATTAAATTTCTTTCCCAGCATAAGTCCTGCGCTTTTCGATTCTTCCACAGTTGCATCATCATACATAAGGATCACATTCTTGATACCTTTCCTTTCCAAATAGGAGATCTGTTCTCTGCTTATACTGTTTCCGAACGTAAAAACACATTTCAAACTGTTGCAATCCCAAAGCTGCAAAAGATTGTCTATTCCTACCTTGTCAAACAACCCCTCCACTATGATAACATCTTTGACCGAAGAAGAAAGCTCATCAAAGCCTCCCAGTATCTTCGTGAAGTTCGTTCCTATGCTGTTTTCGTATCTTAAGTGAGGCTTACTTCCTGTTTCCTTTGCCCTTTCCAAATCCTTTTTATGCCATTCTTTAGAATACCTGCTCCTTCCGAGCCATCCTACCAGCTTACCATCCATCTTCATTTTGAAAATGATATAATTTCGCAAGTTCTTTTCAAGAACGGAATTTGTTTCAGAAGGCTCAAAAAGATCGTAATGGTATTTCTTAAACCCCCTTTCGTCAAGATAACTGTCTGATACTATTCTTTTAAGACGAAAAGGAAGCTTGGGGGTAGGAAGCTCTTCTTCCTCGTTTTCCTCTTTCTCTTCTTTCAAAGGAGTAAGTTTCGTGCTTATAGAGTTTTGATATTCCATCCGTATAAGGTCTTTTCTTCCTACCTTTTCAAGAAAATCCTTGAAAGATGCTTTTGTCTGACATTTCCAGCAATGGAAAACTCCCCCGTGCACGTCTATCTTGACACCCCATTTCTTTTCCTTTCCACAATAGGGACAAGGCATCCCTTTATTTGAAAGCCACCCTTGCGAACCGAATATTCTAAGTCCGAACGCAGCCTTTACTTCTTCTTCGTCAATCCGTATCACATCACTAAAATTTTAGATTACCTTTTTAAATGCTTTCCATTTTTTGCTCATCAGACTTTTTCTTCCTTGCCGTCTTTTTCGCTTCCTTCCTTTCAGATATTTGGTTGTACATCTCCATTGTCCGTCCCCTGTGATAGAACCTGCGCTTGTCATAATTGGTGGCAATCGTTATCACTTCTTGACTTTCTTTGTAGTCACGCAATTTGTCCACATAAATACGTGCTGTGCCGTTGGACTTTTCCTCTATTGTCATATTTAGCGTGAACACAAAGGAAAAAGGTTTTACAAGTGTCTTGTCTCCTTCCGTATAGGAACGGTCTATTACTTTGTCAGGATTGTTCCATACTTCAAAAGGCACATCACTTGTTTGTGTTGCTGTGATAATAGGAGCTTCAATCTCGTCGGCAAGGTTCTTTAGAAGCTGCGCACAAGTCTGTAGCTTTTCTTTCTTATGATCGGGATCACTGTCTATCTTTTTGGAAATGCCGGTCTTTACCAAGTCCAATGAGTCCAAAATGACCAATCCCGGGAAACGCCCGTGTGTATTGAAATAGTCGTAGCATAGCTGCCTTACATCGCTCATAGAAGCCTGTCCGAACTTCTTAAAACCATACACCTCTATATCTGAACCGGCTTCTTTAATTTCTTCAATCGCCTTTTCGATCTTTTTCTTATCGTTGGGATCAATGTTGCCTGACTTGATATTGGAATAGGACTGGTTTGACCAAAGCTGATCATATATCTGCATACAGGCTTTTACACCACCTTCCAACTGAATATGAAGAACCGGAACACCTCTAAGGGCAGCAGAATAGCCGTGCCATTTTAACACGGTCGTTTTTCCCGTGCCGCTGCGAGCAATCCAAAGCGTTGTATCACCTATTTCCATACCACCGAAAGATACATCGTCCAGCCTGTCAATCCCGAAAGGAATTTTTACTGGCTTTTCCGTTATCGTAGCAGCTTCCATGCGTCTTTCAAGCATGCGTTGTTGGAAACCTCCGAAAACAGACTGAAAACCCCCTGATTTGGAGCGAAAGGACATCTCCACAATTCTTTGTGATTCTTCCGCGTTCACACGGATAGCTTCTTCCTTCTTTCCTTCTTCGTAAAGGTCATGTACCCTTTTGGAAAGAAGTTCGAACTCCGTCTCTTTCACAAACGATTGAAGTTGGTCTATTGCTATTTCTCTGTCTATCAGATTGGCTTTCTTTATTTCCTTTGCAGCATCCAACACAAAATCATTGTCAGAAAATTTTTGACAGATAGCACCAAGTGCAGGAAGTTTCCCCTTTTCTCTATATTGATCAACAGCTTCTCTTAGTATGAATTTGTATCCAGACCATTCTTTAGGGATCAATTCATATTTCAGATGCTCCGAAGCTATACACATTATGACTTCATCCGAAAACATCAATTTAAATATTTCGGACATAAAGCCAGGATTCAGTTTATTCACGATACCAAAATTTAAACCAAATTGATACTAAAACCACTACTTTCGCCTTCTTCTCGTAAGGTGTTTATTGCAAACCAGCTTGAAAGGCATAAATCATCATGTCCCGAACTTGCTTCCAGTTTTCCTTTATCGCTTCTAAAAGTGATAGAAGAAAACTCACTGAACATCAATTCCACCTTTTCCCTTGTTTCACCTTCCTTGTAAGGCGTTCTGATCTGTCCTCTTTCAAACATGGCAGACAAAGACGGAAGTCCGGTGTACAAGTCCTTTTTGTTTCCTTCCGTAGTGGTAAATTGTTCGATATTGGTAAGTCCTCTTTCTCTTGCAAGTGCTGACAATATCCCTTGAAATCCGTTAGCCTCGCACACGATCTTATCAGGCTTAAACAAACGATTGAAAAGAACAATCTTGTCCACCTGCTCATTGTGAGACATACCTTTTGCCCTGAAATAATTCACAAGGTGGTAATTACCGGAGAAATCAACACCCCATACGGAATAAACAGTGTAGTCAGCACCGATATTACCAGAAACAGCGAAGTCGCATCCCACAATCACCCTTCTAAGTTCGAACGGATAAAACTCTATGCTGTCCGCAAAGGAAACCTTATCCATGCTGGCAGTTGCCCTTCTAAGATATTCATACGGAAAAATAGTTGAGTTGTCCGAAATAGGAATCACAAGGTATTCTCGTGCAAACACAATAGAACCAAGCTCTGTTCTTTTCCTTTTTATATCTTCAAACATATACCTGTCAGGAGCAAGAGGACGTCCGTCTGGGAATATGATAGGATATTCGAACAGATAAAAACGCTTATCCCCCTTAATGACATTGTACAATTCGTTAGGAGCAGTAGAATAAGGCGTACCGGACACAATCAGATATCCGTAAGGCTCAACAATAGGAGTAATAGTCCCTCTAAATGTTTCCTTTAGCTTTTCTCTTTGCTCATCGCTGTAAAGAGAACTTTCGTCCGGCATATCATCTATGATTGCTGCTCCAACGTGCAAACCACGAATAAACCCATCTTTACCACGAACATGAAGAATCGCACCATTCTCACCTTCTATTGCCGTTTCTCCAAGTTTAGCCTTGCCGTTCGGATCAAGTTTTTCCTTCAATATATCATTGGTGGATATTTCCTCTATAATCTTGTTCACATGCACTTTTGCAAGTGTCATTGTGTTTGTGATCATAGCGGTTTCTTTCCGGTTCTTGTTGTCTATCGTATCCCCTCCATACAACATAGGACGTGTATAGGAGTATAACCTCCATAAAGGGAACGCGTAACACCACTCGAAACTGTTGTGCGTTACTGTGCCGTCAGCAAGCAAAAACTTATGATCTCCGTCACAAGCAAAACCATAATACTCACCTTCATCCAACAAGGTTATAAAAATTTCCGTTTTCTTGAATTTCCCATCCCTTGAAACTTTATAACCTTCATATTTGGCAGCTCTTCTTTGGTTCATTTCGGCGATTTCAACAGGAATATAAGTGCCGTCAGCAAGACAAAGGATGTGTCCTTCGCTTACTATATAGCTATCTCCACCTTTCTGTCTTACTTCGTACATATAGGTTTCTCCGTGGTGCAGTTCCAAGACATTGCGAGATTTCAAATCTTGTCCCATCACCTTATCACCTACCCTTATATCCTGGACTTTTTTTAGCAAACCATCTGCCATAACTATCAAAGTATCAGGAGAAACGCACTTTCCACTACTTCGCGAACACAAATAGCTGCTCCAGGGAAATAACTGTGTAAGATTCCCCCATTCCAAGTTTCGCCATCCCATATTGAAATTGGAAAGGACTGTCGCCTTGAAATAATTAAAAGACAGAATCCTTAGATTTTCATCCATTGAAGCAAACAGATTGTCCACATACCCCAGCTTTTCCGTGTCAAGCGAACGTCCAAAATTCATGGCATACTCGGTCTGGTTGATTATAGTGTCCAGCATTTTGTCCAAATCCTTTCTGCTTCCACCAGAAAACAAGAATCGCACAGTAGTGGAAGGAAGCCGGTCTATAATGTCGTCCACCGTTGTAAACAACCTTTTTGATTGTAGTTCGGTAAGTATTCCGCCCTTTGAATTGTATATGACTGCCATTTTTACAAAGCAAATTTTTCTCGGAAAGGATTTCGTGCAGATGAAGTTCCACTGTCAGACACGCCTTCTCCCCTTAACTTTTTTACAAAATTGATCATCAAAAGCGCATTAGCATAGGTATCATCACCTGCGCGATGCGCATTCACCAAATCAATACCTTCTTTTTCGCAAACGGTATGAAGCTGATAGTTTTCCAATTCAGGATATGACATGTGTGCCATTTGCATAGTGTCAATGGAAAACTTTACATACTTCTTTAAATCATCCCCCATGAACTTGAAGAAGTTCTCCAAAAAGGCATTATCAAACCCTACTATGTTGTGTCCACATAATGTACACATTTGTCTGGGATTCTTGTACTTCTTAAAAAGTGCCTGACATTTCTTGAATATATCCTTTAGAGGTATAGCCTTTTCCTTTTGGATTGTTTCCGTTATCCCATGCACCGCTTCCGCTTCCGAAGAATAGATAAGACCTTCTTTGTAGTCACGCGGAAATATCATAGACAATTCTTCGCAAACTTCCAACTTTTCCATATCTATTACAACAAAAGCCAATTCTATTAATGCTATGGTGTCAAAAGCAGGCTTTTCAGCAGAAGGTAAACCAGAAGTTTCGCAGTCATAGCATATTATATATTTACTCGCACTTTTCATAACTATTTAAATTTTTCATTAGTAAACTTCCATTTAAAACCATATCCTGTTTTCAATCTTCCCCATAAACAGCCTTGTATAGCTTGATACGAAACGCCTGTTTTGCGAACAGCATCCATAGTACCATTAAAAACAGCAATCAAATTATCGTTTAAATCATATTGCGCTATTTTTAAATTTGTTCTAATAACTGGCTTGCCATTCAGCCTACTTTCTCTGCATTTTTGATTATGTTCCATAGAATATTTGCGACCCCTATTCGCTTCCCTATTCCTAATTTTATGTATTTCTGTTCTGTTAGAAGCATATTCAGATTGTTTCTTTCTTGCTTCTTCGCTCAAAGAAAATGTTCCTCCACACGATCCACCAGTAGATTTATTTAAAAGAGGTTGTCCCATTGATTTACAAAAAGAAATCCAAAATCTTTCTTTTTCATCAGCATCTTGTTGATTATAACATCTATCTATTAAAATAATAGAAGGACGATTCCCGTTTTTTAACAAACTAACAAACCAATTTTGCTTATCTTTATTCCTCTTTCTCATTTTCCCTTGTTCAGCACACATAATATGGTAACAATGATGATTTAAACGTTTCTTTAGCGATCCCCTTGTTTGTCCTATATAGAACAAACATTTTGAGCCTATTTCAGGATCATACAAAGCATAAATGTAAAAATTACTATTATCTGTTTTCACCTCTACATCATTATTTGTTTCCCGTAAACTCTTGCTATCTCAAACTCTGCCATGCAACCTTTTGATGCTGCCCAATCAAAAACAAAATAAACGGCATCGCACTCTAAAAGAGCCTTAACGCTCTCTCCCATGTAATAGGAATAGGGTTTATCCGGTTCACTACAAGCGTCAAAAGGTGTTATCACTTCATATCCCTTTTCTTCGAGCCATTTCTTGACTTGATTTGCGTATTTCTTTGTTTCTTCCAAATCATGCCCTGTTATAGGCAAGCTAACATACACTTTTGTTTTCATCTTCTAAATTTTTGTCTATTTGTATCTCTTACAAGCTGCCAAAGTCTTACATTTCCTCCTTCCGGTACACATGGATCGATATACAGATTTCCTCCACCTATATAAGCAGGAACATTCCCTGTCGTGCTATAAGCTCTAATATCCCACAGAGTGAATTTCTTGCCATTTCTTTTCGAGAAATGTTGATTGAAATACTCTGTCATCCCTGTAAGATTCAAATTTTTTGTTAATATTTCCACGCTCTATCAGTTTAAAACTAATTTCAGTCTATCAAAATCACGAGAACAATCATCCTCGTTTTCATACCGTATATGGATGTTTTTATAGGGGTTGTCCTTCAAATTGACAGCATCCGGCATTTCATTTATGATTATTTCCGGTATCCCCTCATCCGTATATTTCATTTCAGCAGAGACTATGTATATCCTTGTAAGTGCCAGTTTCCCGTTTGAAAAGACAAACAATCTCTCTTTCTTGAAATAGTTCTTTTCGCTCCATTTCGTATATTCTTCTATAAAATCCGCTACACTTGTGTCACTTGGAAGAGCAATCACCTTCTCCAGTTTCTCTTTGAAAACGTTCATTTTCATATCCCCAAGCAATTCGGAAATAGAAGTAAGAAGCAATTCCATGTTTTCATTTAATCTCATTCCCATCCTCCCCTATTTCAATTAATGTATTCCATTCTTTAAGAACGGACCGGTTTCTGTCATTTTCTGCTTCTACCACTAACATCGTTCCATCTTCCACAGGGTAACAGTCAATCACTTCCCCTTCGAAGTAATTCCCTTCTTCTGTCCAACAAACTTTCATAGTATCAAAAATTTATAAGTTGCTCATTTCTTGTTTCACGTTCTTGATATAGTTCTTAGACTTCTTTCCTCTATGAAGAATAATCGCCCTATCAATATCCTTATTCGGGTTGTAATATTGTTGGTAAATTTCAAACATCTCTCTTGCCTTTAAAGGATCAAACCTATCATTATAGGAGTAAATTCTCTTTCCTTTAATACGGTTCACTTCATCCACATAAAATTTCAACATTTGAAACCTGCCGGAAGCTGAACTTTTAGGATTTCTTGCACTATCGTCACAACCTGATTCAACCATGCAAATAGCATGAACCAATCTTTCCCAAACCACCCTGTCCATCGCTTCTTTCTTGTCACTGATAGCAGGAACTCTAATATCAGAAACAAGTAACGGAAACAAAGATAATATTGATACGGCGATTACTTTCCTCATAAAATTTCCCTTTCTCCAAATTCATGTAACCTATGACAAGCGGAGCAAAGAAGTTCAATGTTATCTTTGTCCATTTTCAAGTCCGGTCTCGCTCCGCGTGATCGTATGTGTGAAAAGAAAATGGCTTTCGGTTCATCTCCCAAAGGCTTTCCACATTTCGCGCATACATGTTCTCTTTCTTCCCATATTTCCATGAATAGGGTTTTAAGATCACCTCTCCTTTCTTTCCCTATTTTCTTGTCACATTCCTTACAGAGCCACTTCATCCTATTGTAGATGTAATGGCTCTGCTTACAACAGACACAAGGTCTTGCTTCATATTTTTCTTTCTTTTGCAGTCCCATGTCACCAGTTACCCAAAAGTTTTCCGTCCTGTACAAAAGCCCAAAAGCCTACAGGTTCTTCTTTTGTTATCAGAGGAATAAAAAGCATTGTGTCTATATCCCCTCTACATAAGACTTTCTTTCCGTCTTTTGTGGGCAAATATCCCCACATACCTCTTTTTATTTTCTCTTCCTCTGTAAGAGAATCAAGAAATTTCTGTCTTGCTTTATGCTTCCGCTTTCCCATATTGTCAGAATTTTAAAGTTTTCAATCTTTCAATCTGTTTTTCCAATGACAATATCCGTTTTCTAACCCTTTCATTAACACTTTTCCTTGCTTCTTCTTCGGTAAAGAAAACATCACTGCCTACTCTTGAAAAAACGCATTCCCCTTTGACAATTACCAAATCCTTATTCTTAAATTCACTACCCTCCACAATAACCTTGTTTATAGTTCCGTTTGTAAGGGCATAACGCGCATCATACATTGTTCTTTTTTCTCTCATATCGCATTTCTTGTATTTTGTTAAACCTCTCTACTAATTCAATCACCCAATCTATCTTTTCTTCACTTCTCTTATCCGAAAGATAAATAAAACCGAAACTCTTTAGGCATTTGAGGTTTCCGAACCATCCATACCTTACGACCAAAAGCTCTGCTCTTTTTGTGTCATAGAAGCAAGGAACAATCTTTACTTCAAGTTCTTTCTTTCTTTTCATTCTCTTTTTCTTTACATAACCGTATATATCTGCAACCTTTGCATTTTTCTTCATCAAGCAAATAGCCATCGAAGCTATCGCATAGGATATACCCTTCAGGAGAATCAAAATAGAGTTTCCTTTGCTCGTCCAGATAACTTTCTGAAATACCTTCTTCACTTTCTATAGGATTAAAAAGTTCATTTTCCATCACAAATTTAGAGGTGAAGTATATGTCCCTTTTTGTTCTTTTTCTCCATCTATCTATGGCTGTTTTCCCTATGACATTCATAAGAGGAACTACAGGAAGATTGGATAGTTTGAGAACAAACATCTGCCGGTTGAACTGAAACGTAAGATATTCCCAAAGATTCCCTACTTTATCGTTGGATAAAAACTCATCCAGTTTCTCCCTGTCCTTTCTTTTTGGACGGAACTCGTAAGCTGGGTTACTTGACAGTTTTCCTTGTAAATAACTGTAAATCAGTTTAAATTCCTCTTTTCTTGTCATATCGAAATTGCAATTATTGCATACAAAAACTTAATATTTTTGAAGTTAAAAGAAGGGGAAATTTCTCTCCCCTTACACCGACAAAAATACAATTATTGTATTTATTCCCAAAGCAAATTAATGTTAAAAATTTCCTCTGTCTGCTTTTCCACCTTTTTATAGCGGTTCTGCGTGTTCATATCTCTCTCTGCCACAAGATCATAGTCACTTTTTATAATTTCCTTATCAAGCGACCGACAAAACCACAAACAGATTTCTTTTCCTGCTTCCATATCGCCAAGCGATACCGGTTCTTCCTCTTTTGCTTCATGGAACTGAATCCAATAAGGCTTTTCGTTTATGGAAGATGTGCGCGAAGTAACCGGATTTTCTTCTTCATCCTTTCCCATCCCTATAGCTCCTACTGTGATTGTTCCGTAGGGGTTATCCGTTACAGAAGAAAACCATAATTCAACGTTTTTAAGCGTTTCTGTGCCCTCATTTTTCAAAACAAGAGCAACATATTGGCTACGAGGATTTGAAGCCAAATTAAGGCTTATTTCATCAAATAAATTGCCAAAAACATCATTAGGCACAGGTGTAGAAGATTTGTACCCTCCCAACGAATCTGAAACTTTTGTCTGCGGACTGTTATATCCCGAACTGACCGTATAATAAAACCGTAACATAAGCCTTAACTTTTAGAAGTTGACATGAATATATTCCCAAGCGACCAATATTCGCTTTTCACTTCATTGTAAACAGATACCGTGCCGCCAGAATTTTGTACACGAGCGATATAATACTCGTCCGGTTCTTTTTCCGGCGGAGTGCTTATGCTAACTTCCGGTACTAAAGAAATGACATAATCATCATAAGTGTATAAACCGTTTCGCTGCTCGGAAGTCAATACACCTCCCAAAGGAAGTGTCCCAAGCACAATAGCTCTTAAATTGGATTCAGGAGTGAATGTAGTAGCGGACGTAAGAAGTAAATTCTGATTGTCTATTATATTCACAATCTGATAAACGCCATTATTCAAAGGAACAGAACCGTCTTGTTTTTCAAACCGGATAGAGACGGGGGTTGATGAAGATTGACCTCTTACCTTACCTGTAAAATCCACAGAACCAGAAACGATACCTTGTGAGTTTACGCTTACATATCCCTTTTCGTAATTTCTTGTTTTGTAAGCAATCTTCACCCAATAGAAATTGCTGTCGTTCGGTACAAGAATATTATCTTCTACATTGATATCTATAAAGTTCCCGGCACTGGTAAGAGCCATCCCAGGAAGTACCTTAATAGTGCCAGAGTTTGTTCCTGTTTCCACTTTAAAAGGTTCTACAAGATTTTCATCTTCTACTGGTTTGTTAACTGTATTAGGATTGATCTTAGATGGGTCATTCGTAATCATCCCAAAAGAATAAGATGCCTGTAGCACCGCCTTCATAAGCGGTGCTGTAGCAAAGAAAGAAATCATATTTGAAAGTTCTTCTTTCTCTAAAAAAACATTTCTACTAACATTTAACTTGCTCATACTCAATATTTTAATTATTTTTGACTTACTATTTCCATCCACTTGGGACACCCTCGCAATTTGTGCCTGTAAAAGTCTGGCTATGACTTGTTACGTTATTGTTTCCAGACTCCGTTATCTTTACATAATTAGATGATCCTGTAAGGATTTGAATAACAGGGACGGTTCCAAGTTTAGAACAACCATAAAACATTCTGTCCATATTAACTTTCCCTACCCCTGCAACAGAACGATCATAAAAAGATGTATAAGAAACTGCATAAGTCTGTTCTGTTCCTAAAGAAAGATTTGAACAGCCTGAAAACATTTCGGTACAATTCAAACTATTGTCAATATTTTCAAAATTGGTGTTGTTAAACTGATTTCCTATATCCACATTCACAGGACGTGCAGATGTTCCCGGTTGCCCTACATAGTTTCCTGTTCTGCCAAAAGAAGTGAGTGACGTGCATCCTGCAAAGCATCTCCTAAGGTTAGTGAGTGTTGTAAGGTCATTGAAGAACTTAGCGGGAATTTGTTTCACGCCCGTGTTCTCAAACATACTTTCTGCATTCTGCAACTTTCCATTCTTCATATCAAAAGAAGATATGTCAGACAAGTTCTTGCAATTAGCAAACATTCTTGAAGCATTCGTTACACTTGACGGAAGTCCCTGCCCATAAGGAATAGACAAATAAGTACAATTCTCAAACAATGACTGCATGTTTGTTGCCTTCGAAGAGTAAGAGAACATAGCAGTAGACCAACCGTCAACAAGACTTGTGCAACCAACAAAGCAACCAACAAAAGAAACAATGTTTGTACAATATCTGAACCATAATACTGGAAGTTCGGTTATGGCTGTGCAGCCTTGAAATGTATATTGCATATACTGTGCATTCGTTGAATTGCTAAATGGAGAAGTTGTAGCTGATTGACCTCCTGTATTTTTCAAAGCTGTGCATTCATAAAATACAGCATGGAAATCTTCTGTACCACCTCCCTTTCCAAAAGTACCATTACCAACACATGAAGTCAAATTTTTGCAACTTCTGAACATAGAAGAATGATAAATGCATGAAGTAGGAACAAGTTGTCCACTCGGAAGGCTTGTCACGCCACTACCCCAAAATGCGCCGGCAGCAGAATTGCCTGTCATTTTAGTAAACAACCCGGAAGGAATAGACCTAAGACTTGTGCAATCTCTAAACCAACAGATAACACCCCCTGAAATAGAAGGAATTGTGTTTGTTGCAATCGATGAAAGACTTGTGCATCCTCTAAAGGCAGAATGATTACCTCCGGCTGCGTCTATATTATAAGTTCCGGTACTTCCTTGTATGGAAAATGACACGGGCCACTGTTTAATGGCTGTAGCTCTTGTGTGATTTCTGAAATTGGCATACACAGTAGAAGGGTTGCTTGTGTTCCTGCTTCCTCCCTGCACTCTTACTTCGCTTCCTATTATCTCATAAACACCACTTGACACAGAAGGTGTCTGTGGTGACCCACTATAAGAAACAATGAGTGCTTTCCAAAGATAAAGGTAAATGCTACTTCCTCCTGCGTCCGCTGCTTCTTCTCCTGTCCCTACACATTCCGAATCCGTAGCGGAAGCATACACATAACCTCCAGAAGGAGAAGAAACCGTTATCCTACCACTTCCATTTGTCTGATCTGTACCACTGTAATAAGATGAACCGTCAGGCGCAGTAGTTCTTATATTCACGGAAGCATAAGGTTGCAATACATTTTCCTTTCTAAGATAAATATAAGTTGTCGTAAGCTCATAGTCAAGAGTGAAATCTATATACGTGTCAGCTCCCGATATTGCAATATTGTTTTTCGTTTGGGATTGATAATTGTCTGCCGTACAAGTGGCATTGTACGACCCTGATTGTATTCCAGTAAGTGTAAGCTGTCCTTGTGAGTTGGTGTACCCGCTCTTTCCTCCATAAGTCACGTAAGCCCGATTAATGTTATATCCATTTCGGGATTTCACTGTAATATGGGCGCTGTAAGTCTTATTGGAAACACCCACCCTTTGTTGTGGCATTGTTTCCTGATTGACTGTGACAGAGCCTTCCGTAGGCTGATAGTCATAAACGGAAACCTCATATTTGTAAGTCTTTCCCATCTGCATCGTAAAGGTCGTTGTACCGTCCGACCCTGTATTCTGCGTGCTAAGTCCTTCGGGTTTTACAGAAGCTCCTGAAACTGGAAGTCCTGTATCGGAATTATAAACATAGAACTGCACTCTCGTTTCTTTTCTTGGCATCGCAACATTCACTGTTTTTGGAAGGTCATTTGGTTGCACAACGCCCGTCTGATCACTGAAATATTGCTTCGAAGCCACCCAATCATAACGCATTCTCGGAACGGAGAATTTGATTTGCCCGTTATTCGTCAGACCTGTCTGTTCTCCCGCTCCCCCTTGATTAAGTGTTATTCTTGTGCCATTGGAAATGATACCGTTATCCTCTGTTACAACAAATGTAAGGTCATACAAGGTTTGATCCATATAAATGCTCACCACCTGTGCGGCTCCGTTCACAGTAAACTGCTGTTCCCTGTCCTCGTATTCCTCATAAGAAGCAATAGCGGTATATACTCCATTAGGAAGTTCCAATACAATACCGGAAGAATCTTTTTGTGTAAAATCTTTACCGTTCACATTTACTTTAGCACCTTCAACAACCATTCCTCCAGCACCAAAAACTTTTATAGTAGTCTTGTGGGTAAGTTGTTTCAAGTCTATCGTAAGGTTTGAATTATTGTAAAACTCATAGTTTTCCACATATACCCGTTGGTGATTATTGTCGTAAAATACATCATAAGAATATTTTCCACCCAACACTCCTTCAAAAACAGCCTGTCCATTGTTAGAAGTCTGCTTTGTCAAACCGGCAAATTTCACAGTAGCCCCATTTAAAGGCTTTTTCTCCCCTGTAAAAGTGTTGTAGTCATTTACAGTAAACGTCATGTTAAAAGTAGGCATAGGATTGAAATTCACCTGTATATCCTTATTGCTGTCAACAGTTATATCTCCATTTACGGGAATCCAATTTTGCCTTTCAACAAGATAAGTGTAATCACCCCCAAGTATATTTGTGAAAACGGCTCTCCCACCTGTACCTGTTATTCTACTTTCTGAATAAGCAATGGAATCTTCTGCCGCCAGTTTCCCTTTTGCAGTAAGCGTTACATTCGCTCCTTCCACCGCTCCTGTTGATGAATTTGTCACCGTAAATGTAACCGTATATCTCGGTATCAGCACAAGTGTTACGGGTTCGGATTGGTCATCCTGTACATTGATATTCTTGCTTACAGTGTAATAATCTGTCTTGCTTACAGTGTAGGGATACAGTCCTGGAAAAGCCATGAATATAGCGTTACCGGAAGAATCCGTATATTTAAATTCACCATTAAAAGTAACAAGGGCATTTTGTATAGGTCTTTCATTTTCGCCCCTTACAACGAACGTGACTTTCCTTTCATACACATCTCCTTGCATTTGAATATATTCCACCTGCGTTTCTTCATCGTCTTCCAATACCTGAAACAATCTATCTTCTATATTCATGAACAAAGACTTCTCCACATCAATAGAATAATCACCCGGATAAAGCACAATAGATGCTTCCCCGTTTCTGTTTGTTACAAGGACCTTATTTAAAATGGAAATAGAAGCACCCTCTATATAAGAACCTCTATCGGACAATACTTTGAAAATAACATTCTTTTCTTTCAAAGGACGGATATCTTCACTGCCCATTATGTTTTTATAGGCAACAAGATAATCTTCCGTAAAGTTCTTTACCCCGTTCTCACTTGCAAGGGAATTATTAAGATAATAAGCTGCTATTACATCCTTTTCACCTAAATTCCCTTGATAGAACGGAAGAAAAAGCGGTTTTATCTTTATATCATAAATAAATACGGACGTAAGTGATGCTACTGACCTGTCTTGTGTAAGGTTTAATGACAAGAATTTCATTCCACCCTTCATTTGGAGACCCCTCCCTTTCGGGAAGTTAAGCTCCAACTGCTTTTCATACGCCCTGTTCTTTCTTGAAAGAATTGCACGACATTCATAATACACTCCGGCTACAGGAAGCTCCAGGATTCCTTTGCTGTCTGAAACAAAATTATTGCTCTCCACACTTCCGTAAAATTCTTTACATACCATAGGTTGGATAGCTTCGTCAAACACTTCCACACCGAATTTCAAATTTTGGTTACTTGTCGAAGAAACCTTTGCTTTGAAAGAAATCTGATAAGTAAGATTCTCGGAAATAGGAAGGAGCTTCGTTTTGTCAATTTCAGAAGAAATACCCACCAAAGCATTTCCAACGAAAGTCATTGCCTGTATAGGGTTACCATCGTTGTCTATATCATCCACAATAACAACACCTGTAGGGTTCACAAGTGGATAGGCATTCAAATCTTTTACACTTTCCGTTGTTTCATACCCTTTTGTAACATTCAGAACCGTGTCTGTCCTGTTCCATGTAGGAGAGCTATGTCCCATTGTCCATCCAGTATCACGAGACATCAAAAGGGCAAATATAAACTCATCCTCCGTCTTGTATCTAATAAGACGGAGAAGCTCCCCAAGTATCGTGCCTTCCTTGTTTACAATATCAAGTGTTCCTCTTTTTCTATATTCCTTCACATAATTGTTGAACAGATATTTCATCTGTTCAAGTGTGTTCACTTCGTCTGTCACAAGTCCTCTGTTTTCAATAAAAAGTTCAAACAGAATCTTGTTCGTATCAATCTCGTTATATTGCTTTGCATACAAGACAACAAGCGCAAAGATATGACAGACTGTTTCCCAATACGCCTTAAAATCCTCTCCGTCCTTCTTTATAAAAGTAGGAAGAATACCGGGAGAAGATACCTTTTCAAGTACATTCTCCGCCCATTCCATTACAGCAGGATCATTTTCTTCAAAGAACCGTTTGAACACGGTTTTATTGTAAATTTCCTGTGACATCCTTAACTTATTGATAATTAAACTTTCTCAACATACAATCCAACAAGGGCTGATAAATCATGTGTAAGAGGTTGTTCGCTATTTCTTGTACATTTATATTTTACACCATTTTGGATATAGTATTTGTCTTTGAATATTTCCATAGGTGGAATGTAAATAATAGGATCATCTATAGTACCTGCATGTTCTTCATCCACTACTTTCCACAAACTTGCAGTAGCCATAGAAGGTTTCCAATTATCTTGAGTAGTATGTTCTTTTATACATTCCCAAAGAACATTATCAGATAAATATCTTTCTCCTACTTTAACAGTGATACCTGCAACCCATTCTGGATAATGATCTTTAACTTGTAATGCTTCACCGGGAGTAAGATCATATGTATTGATTTCTTTAGCAATCTCTTCACCAAGGATATTCAAAGCTAAGATACGACTAAAGTCTCTATTAATTACAGGTTCTTCTTCTGCAATAGTCCATTCTTCACTATTTAACAATTCAATAAAAGTTGGATCACTAAATGAATATCTTGGAAATGATTCATCTTCGAAAGGTACTAACATTTCTTCATGTAGAATAACTTTACTCTGATCTATACTTGTTCTCATTTCGGGCAGTATTTCAATACCATGTGATTTTGCCCACAATAAATCTACTATTGCGTATTTCATATTATTTTGCCTTTAAAGTTTGTAAATAGTTATATGCTTTTATACAATCTTCCTTGGAAAGGACTGTAGGATAAATCGCTAAGTTTTTGAAAGCAATTTTAGTATATGTGTTACCTGAATATCCTATAGTTAAGAAATTTTTACTGGTAGATTCCGTTTCTTCATTATAAATAGATTCTTTCCAGTCTTTTGAATAAATCCTGCCATCAGAACAAATTGCATTAACGGTATTTTGATCGGGAATCAAAATATTTCTACCATTTTTTATATTAATGAGCATTGAATTATAATTATAAATGACTATACTATCAAATTTTACAATACCAGCATTGTCATTTTTCCCTGTATTTATAAGCTCCCAATCTCCTATTACAGTCCAATCATTACCCATTTTAAATATAGACGAAGTTATCTTATCATCCACCCCATCAGTAACCAGATAGCCAGCATATTCACCTTCTTCATTGTAGCCACTTCCTTCGATAAACCCAAAATTAGACAGTATAAGATCATTACCATTGCCCGTAATGTTGGCAATAGTAGCACGATCTTCGTCCTCGTTGGTCTTGCCGGTGACTGTCCATGCTTGGTCGGGAAAGAGCCAGGGATAGGTTTTGACGAAGTAGTCTTTGATCTTGGTCAGTTCTTCTTCGGTGGCATCATGATCGAGAAATACAAGTTCCCAGATAGCGACATTAGAACAATTTCCGATGATGTTATTTAATTTTCCAACAAAAAGCGAGTTTGTCCCTTTAAAAGAACCTGTTGTTATAGGTACTCCTTTATAACTTTTAGATGTTTGATAGGTAAAATTATTTGGCAAATCCATCTCTATATTAACATTTCCGAAAGATACAGGTCTATTAACAAACTTATTAGTTGCATTATTACTGTTGTATTCTAAAATGAAAGCACCATCATTGAACCAATTCTTTACATTAGATACTAATCCAGAGATTCCTTCACCCATTGAAATCCACTGTCTCAACGCCACAACCGTATATCCCTTTTCCTTAGTCAGAATAGGGAAGTTATTACAGACACCAGAATCGTCTACTCCGTCAAAGACGAGTGCACCGGGGTAGAGGGGAAGTTGTTCGATGGTAATATTAAGGTCAACCAAATTTGGATTACTTATGAAAATATAAATTCGAGGTTGATCCCAACCTGCTTCAATAGGCTGATATATCTTATAAATACCATCTTTTTCTATCCTCTCGATAACACCAGAAACAACACCTTTGGTTATACGCAGCAATGCACCATCCTTTAAGCCTACTATATTTAAAGTAAAATCATAGACATCTCCTTCTTTTCCTATAGAATTAGCATTTGAATAAATATTTGCTGTTTTAAGTGTAGATGGTACGCTCAACTCTATTTTATAAGAAGTATGAGTTTGTGTGGCTGGAGACAAATTACCATAACCCCATTGATTAAAATTTTGATTATATCCACCTACTCCAGACATTCCACCCCAAAGGAAGTTCTTCATTTGCAAATCATGCCCATTACCTGTCTTATCTACCCATACAGGATTGGCAGCCATCTGCTCATTGGTGAGACCTAATGCTGAATACCTTGCAATCATACCAGGAATAGATGGAAAAGGAGTTACTCCACCCCCTCCCCTAAATCTCCTAAAAGGAATTGCATTAATATTTCCTATTAAATTCATTGCTGGTTCCTTTCCTTTAGATACCTATACTTAAAGAAGTTGCCGTTGTTCCGTCTTTCAGAATCTTCTGAACCATGTACATGAGTGGCGTTCCTATATTTGCGCTCACTTCCGCTTCTGAAATGGTGTATTCCATTCCACCTGTCAAGATTACTTTAATTGTTCCTTCTGAAAGAGGGACGATTATAAACGGAACTTCTTGTCCGTTTTGATCGGTCAGAACAATATCTTCGTTAATATCAGATAAGTTCCATGCACTACTGATTAAAGAAGGTGCAGCTTCACCATTAGTAGTTATCAGCTTATTGGAATTAGCTGTTACTGTTCTTTTGATTATATCCATTGCAATGAAAATTTTTAAATTTGATTTATCTAAGTAATTACTTGTCACAAAGATAATCTTTTCCGAACAAACACGGTAAGTTTGTACCTCTTTTATAATCAAAGCAAAAAAAGGAGAGCAATTAAACTCTCCTTTTAGTTTATCAAATAGGTTCGTTGTGGTAGTATATACAAAATATACCCTCTCCTGGTTTCGTAATATTTCCCGCATCATCATCTGCCGGAGAACATTCTTGTCCAGAGCCATACCCAGCAATTCTTGTTTTACCTCCGTCTGGAGAAGTAAAATAAGAGCCTCCATAGCCCGCACCTCCATATGAAGACGCACCAGTTCTTTTTCCAGATAGAGTGTTCAGATATCCCACTTCACCTTTACTTGTGCCTCCAAAAATAGATTGGACAGGAATAACAACTGAAGATTGAATAGGTTCAGTCACTTCTCTCAAAACAGTATTTTCATAGGAACTTTTATATCCATATCTGCCATCTCCGCCCGGCGCTCCATCCGGTTGCATTCTTGGTCCTGTAGAAGAATAAGTTTCTTCTTTTGCGTTTTGACTTCCGTAGCTTCCACTACAATAAAATGTGCCTCTCATGTGGGCAGTAAAACCACCGGAACTTTTTGCGTTATATACAGAATAATTGCCCAATTTATTTCCTTGTGGTATAGGATAATCGGCATCATTTTGAGCAACATCTTTCCCATTATAGGCTTTGTATTCATAAGTTGTTATTCCTAATTTTATGGAATACTCCGTCCCATACGTCCAAGCTCCTGCATTTGGGACATCACTAAATGTAATTTTATTTATTTGACCATTTGAAATATCCGACATCAATATATTAGGAATATACACAATTTGTCCAGTTGTTCCACCCATCAATACAAATTCATTCCAGGATGACCAATACTCAAATTTTCCGCCTCCCCTCCCAACTATCAAAAGAGAAACGTATTTGTATGATGTATCTAATTGGTAAGAGGATTGGTTACTTGTTATCTGCACCAACTTGTTCGGTTTGGATAAGGTGTATTCCAAATTCACACTTGTTTGATAAACCCCACTTATACTCCCTGTCGTTGAAAAATCACTGAAACCGGAAGATGTAATCTTAATCTGATAATTTCCCGCAGGAATTTTGTCAAACCGTGCCGTGTATGTTACTGGATCTGCCGAACCTGTATATGCCTGTCCTTCCGAATCTGTAAATTTCACAGTGCCACCTAAAGGATTTACTTTTACTTGCACCATATACAGCGGAGTAAGATTTACTTGCACCTGCATTCCTTCACTGTTCACTGTAACACTTTGTGAAGTCTCTTTTGAAAAATCCCCTTCTGAAACATATAAAATGTACTGTCCATAAGGAACGTTGGTGAACGTTACGGTAGTGGTTATATTTTTAGTCTGAATCACCTCCAGTCCCGTACTGTCCTTTAGTTGGATTTGACTTGGCATACCTTGCATTTGTCCAACTCTCCTTACCTGAACATTAATGGCACTGTATATTTGTAGAAGGAAGGTGTTAAGCGCAGTTTTCCCGCTTACTTCAACCGTTTCCTCTTTGCTTTCAAATCCATCTTTAGAAAAAGTTACTTTATAGCTTCCGTCCGGTACAAATAAAACAACTGTCCCGTTTTGTGAAGTTGTACCGGAAGCCATCTGTAAACCTCCTTCCTTATTTTCAGTCACAACAACCTGTACGCCGGAAATGTCAGTTGCCCCGTCTAATGTGTTCCTATGGACAACTACTGTAAGCTCACTTGCAGGTTGCAAAGTAACCTCAATTGTTTTCGCTTCATTTAATACACCGACTTTCCCGTTCTGCGTTACATAACCATCAGCACTGACCTCATAATCATAATCAACACCTAATGCAGCGGAAATAACAGCTTCTCCATTGTTGTTTGCGTTCTGCTGATAATTGTTTGATGCAGATGTCATTTTTACAAGAGCGTTCTGAATAGGAATTGCTATGTTAGATAAAGGAAGAAGGGTAAAAGGCAAAACTTTAAAACTGTTACTTTTACCTGGTTGAGGAGAATTTCCATTTAGCCAATAAAGAGTTGCGTTATTTGAATCTCCATACTGGGTACATGTTTGAATGGATTCGCTCCCCCATAAAGAAAGACCCAATGTACTCAAAATCTCTTCCACCTGTGTTTTGTAAGAATACAAAATATTTACCTCACCAAATGAAGGTAAATAGCCATTCTGTCCATTCCCAAACATATATGTCTTGGCGTATTCTGCCGCAGGTGCATTGCCAGTTCTCAATTGAGATATTATCATGTCGGTATAAATGAAACCATGCGTTGCTTTATATAAGTTTGAGGATGATACGCCAGTACTTAACATTGGTACATCAGGGAGCAAAGTTCCTTGTCCTCCAAAAGCGTAGTCTGCGACACTTATATCCGTCGATATCATAAACGAATTAGTATCGGTTGAAATGCCTATACCACATACATCAGACGTTCCTTTACCAGATGATGCCCATTCTTCTTTTGTGTAACGATTGTTATCCTTATCATAAATATATATACCATTTGGAACAGGATTGTATTCATAGGTGCAGAAAGGACGAGTCAACCATGAAGTGCTTTTGGTCGTTCCTCTTTTTGTACCATTAACCCAACCAAAAATCCAAGCATCATTTGAATTGTATTGCGTTGAAGTCCAATATGAAACACTACCCAATGGATCTGAACCGATTGTCGTATTTATTGAAGCTTCGATCTTAACCCTGTTTAATTGAGCTACACCCCACTGTCCACAAGAAGGCAAGAACCAAGAACCCGCTCCAAATCCTTCTGTAGAATAAGCTGCGCACTGATGTGCCGCCGTGCTTTCCGTTGGTTTCGCTAATATGATGCTTTGAGAATTTGTCTTACCTGCAAAATCACAAAGAGCTAAAGAAGTGTTTGTTTCAGTAACTACATTAGAAATAATGCCTAATGCATTCGTCCAAAAAGCAGAAGTCAGATTTTCCAAACCTATGAAATCAAAATCCTTGCTTCTTACATCAGTAATGACACCGACACAAGTTTTAGTACTGTCCAATTCAGTTGACCATGTTTTATCACCATATACAAAATCACCTATTTGAGGACGAATAAGTGAAGGCTGTTTTGAAGTTACCTTAAATGTTACATTTACATTATTTGCAATCAAAATTTCTTTGTTGATGGCAGGTGCATTTACATTCAACGTGCCTGATTGTGCTTTCAAAGGAGAAGGTGGGATAACGGTATAATCATAGTTTCCGTATAAAACTTTATTTGCCGGAATATCTGAACTTATTGCCTTTTTGCCATAGAAAGAGAATGTGATATTCAAATCTTTCAAATCATCTGCGGATAATGTACCTCCGTCAAAAGATTGCACATGCACTGTCCAAATGGTAGAATTACCTATTGTTTCTGTATCCAACAAAAGATCAGAAAGCTGGAATCTTTGAATTACATCATTTTCCATCTCCACCGTTAAGGGAGCGTTTTGCGAGCCATAAGTTATAACTATCTTCAGATTGGACGAAACGCCACTTACCTTAAAACCAAAATCCAAAGCCTTGTGATAATCCACTGTCTTTTCTGCGCCAATTTGGAAAAGACCATTCGAAAACCCTATAAGTCCGGCATCCACATTAAACAAAACATAAGTCTCTGTAGAAGCTGTCGATGTCTTGATTACACTCGTTAAAGTAAGGTTCTTTTTCGTTCCATCCCAACTTCCTTCCCAGCCATCTATCCTATTTGAGTTGTAAATTCTGGTAAGACTTTCCGTAACACTACTATTATCCTTATCCTGAACAATTGTCAATGGAGAGACAATTACACCATTGGGGAAATAGGTCTTTAATTGATCTGTTGTTACGCCTTCCGATGGAACAAGATATTTTTCATCTTCTTGAAAAACAGGACAACCGGAAAAATCCGCATCGCTATCTTGTGACCACTCAAACTCTCCGCCATTAAACGTCATAGTAGCTACGCCAGACGAGTTAGTCGTCCCTTTGTATTTGCTAGATGAATCGCTTCGATCTGTCATTTCGATAATGGCATTCTCAATAGGAGAACTATCATTTTGACTTTTTACAGTAAATGTAACCGTTGAAATTTGAAGCATTTCAACACTTATGTTCTGGCTTCCATCTGCAATTGTAAATTCACCTGTTACATCTTTATAACCGGATTTCTTTGCTGTATAGATATACTGTCCGTTCTTGTAAGCCAAAGTAAGAATACCATCAGAAGCAGTAGCTCCACTTGCAACGGGTGTATCTGGAGATTCTACCTTAGCAAAACTTATAGCTACATCTTGTGTAGATGGAACAGTCTGAAAAGTAACGTTATATTTTACATAATCAGCTAAATCCAATTCAATGGTACTTGCGGTAGTTGCCACACTAAATGTTCCGCTTGGCACTTCCGCCAGATTAGGATTATCCATACTTGTAGTAGGAATCTGATATTGATAATCCCCTGTAGGAAGATCAATTGCCGCGATACCCTGACTGTTTGTTACAATGGTTTCAGGAAGTGCCCTTGCGCTACTTTGTCCTACAATTATCTTTACATCCGCCAAAGCAGAATTTCCTACCTTTGTATGGAATGTAACTGTCGCTCCGGGAACAAGTGTTATCTGTACACTTTTTTCAGCTTCTTCGATTCGCACATTTCCTGTCCCGTTTAAAAAACCTGTTTTTGAATAAGCGTAAGTATGCGTTCCTGTGGAAAGATTTATTGTTGCTATACCGTCTTGCCCCGTTGTAATTGTATCATTACCATCAATAGTAATTTCAACGCCTTGTGTGGCTGGTGAAGTTGTAAATGTAGTTTCAAACCCATAAGTCAATTCTATCACTTTCTCCTGATCGGCATCTTGAATACTTCCCACTCCTTCTTCCGGCGAATATCCTGTGAGTGACGCATTCCAATCATAAGCACCGTTTATTACCTGCACAGGATCAGTTGTTCCATCATCTTTTGTTTTAAGACTTACAGTATTTCCACTTAATATGGCCGCTCCACTTACACTGACAGTCACATCTTTTAAGCCTGATTTTCCTGCGGCGGTCACTTTAAAGGTAAGACTCCATATCTTCTTCAATATCTGCGTAAACGTAGCCTCTCCAGTTACTTCAAATGAAAGAGTTTCAGTCTTATAGCTGTTCTTCATGAATGAAGCGGTATATTTACCAGCTTTTAGACTGATTATCGCTTCTCCTGACGCATTTGTGGTAACTGTCTTGTCCTCATTTTCTATATCAATAGACACTCCTTGCAAAAGATTGGGCGAAACCATGTTATCTTTTACTACAAACGTAATATTATATGATATAGGGGTAAGTTGAGCTAATACGTTCTTGTTGCTACCGGAAACTTCCACATTACCTTGTGTCTGAACATAACCTTCCTTCGTTACCGTATAAGGATACTGACCGTCAGAAAGACGAACCGTTACCAAACCACCCTGCGAAGTCTGATAGTCCTTTTCGTTGATATGAATATTAGCGTTTTCAATTACAACACCTTCATCTGTCTGTACAGTAAATACAATATCGTATTTCTTGTACTCCATATTTACAGGAAAAGACGGAATATCTGCACTTACAACTTCCAGCTCGCCTAAATAATCGTCCATACCATTGGCAACCACCGTAAACGGATATGTACCATTTTTTAACTGCAAGGACACCTCACCATTATCCTGTGTCTGATAAGACGTTGCATTTATCTCCACTGTAGCCCCCTTAATAGGTTCTTTCAATGGATTTTTTACCGTCATTATGACGTTGTAAAGTCTTGCTTTTAAACTTATTACACTACTGTTATCACTGTCAAGAACAGTAACCGAAGAACTGCCGTCATAATATCCCGACTTTGTTACGGTATAAGGATATGCCCCGTTTTGAAGGCTTACAACAGCTTGCCCTCTTTCATTTGTAGGATAAGAAGAACCATTGATATTTACTGCTGCTCCTTGTACCGGACTACTGTTATCACTGTCAAGAACGGTAATAACCACATTATAATGTTTCAATACAAGGGTTCTTTGAATAAATGTATCCTGTCCTTCTACGTTGAACGATCCGGTCAAATCATCATATCCCTTTTTCTGCACGGTGTAGCTGTAATTTCCACTCTTTAATTTTATAGTAGCTTGTCCAGAACCGTTTACATTCAATACTCCCGGCTGTCCTTCTATTTTGATTGTAGCTCCTTCTGCCGGATTCCCCTGATTTACCTGCGAAATATTAAATTCCACATTGTATAAAAAGAAATCCATCTCAAAGGTAACGTCCGCATTCTGGTTGTTGACCTTAATTTCCCCTTGTAAAGTATCATACCCTGTCTTTTCGATTGTTACAGGATATTCACCATTTACAAGTGGTATTTCCGCCTCTCCATGCTGGTTCGTAAGATATTCTCCATTGTTCACCTTTACAATGGCATTCGGTATAAGCTGATTTTCCTTATCCTTTACAATGACAGTAATCGTCCATACCTTAAATTCCAATTCAGGATATACTTCTTTATCTCTACCATCCACAACTACACTGCCGGAATACTCATCATATCCCAACTTTTCAATAGTGTAGGGATAGTTCCCGTTCCTTGCGGACAAAGAAGCCACACCTTGCAAATTGGTAGTGGTTGTTCTGTTATCCATCATTACATTTGCATAAGGAACAACCCCTCCCTTTTCGTCCGTCACATGGAAAGTGACCGTATAAGGAGCTAAAACCATTTGTACATCAATGGAAACACTACCGTTCAACACTACAAACATTCCTTCTACGGGGATATATCCCGAAGCGGAAACAATATATTCATACTGTCCGTTTGCAAGTTGGATAATAGCTTGCCCATTGTCATTTGTTATAACAGCATTATTTCCTATAGAAATATTTGCACCTTCCACAGTACCACCTTCCGAATCTGTCACATTGAAATAAACCTCTTGATAAAGGTTCAATGAACTATCGTTGATGCCTACAAATAAATCTTCCGGTTCAGCCGGATAAAACAACGGCGAAAGATTGCTGTCAGAATCATACAAAACATTTCCGTCTTGATCGCGCATCACAAACCCTCTAATACGAGGAAGCTGGTTTGCAGGAACTTGCTGGTCGTAATACGGAAAGAAATACTCGTCCGGCACGTATTTCACGCCATCGGTCTTTTTTACAATATCCAGCAAATCGTCCCATTCCACAATTTTACCCGGTGTCCAAAAACGGAAATCAAGGTATTTTGTAAGGTTCACTTGTATGTTCTGACGCACAGTAGACACATCGTAATCTGGTTGAAGCTGTACACGGAAATCCAACCCCCTTTCTGAACCCACATAGAACCAATCAATATTCTTAATACCTATACCAACTGCCTTTCCCTCAATATTCAATTCAGAAATACCGAAATACCCTTGTGCACTTTCAAGAAGCGTATCAAGTTCTTCTTCGGTAAAGAAAATACCGTTCTGCGAAACAATATAGAGGTTATACACGCCCTTTTCGTCCAGACCGGCACTCATTACTTTTAAGACACGATCGTCTATATTGCTAAGTGTCTGCGTCCAATATTCTATTGTATTCTTGCTAAGGATATTCAGATTGTTCTTGATACGGATTCTAAATGTTTCGTCATCCTCACTATCACGACCTCCGATAGCGTAATATTCGTTCGTGCACTCAATATGCCCTTGTGGCTGCGGAGAAACATTCGTAATGCTGTTAGGCGGTACATTCGTTGAGTATCCTGCGTTAACGCTTCTCACTTTCACGTACCCATAACCACTTTCTCCAACTGTCAACGCTTCATCAACCTGAAAACGAATACCGTTCTTGTTTACGAAAGTAACAGAAGTGTCATATACCGTACCTGGATCAGCAGATACCCTTATATATGTCGAAGAACCCAAAGCACCCTTACGAGGACTTACACCATACAAAGCAGCAGCCTTATCCAAATAAGCACCTGTGGCTGTATCCGGAAATATCTGCGCTTCCTTTATGGCGATATCCTTCATCGCCTTTTGAGCAACCTTCGCCACTCCAAATGCTGTAGCATTCACAACCGAACCGTCAGCCACATTGCTTACTTTGACCGTCTTATCTAAAAACATCTCTATAAAAAGATTCTTTAGATTTGTTATCGTTGCACTGGTTTTTGTAATCATCTGAATATCAATTATATAGGAATATTTACTAAATAATCTTTCTTTGTCACCGTCTTACATTGCAAAGAAAGGAACACGGCATCTTCCTCTCTTTTTACATCTATCAATTCCACAGAATCCCATCTTGAATCCCTTTGAAACATATTCATTATATCCTTGAAAATAGAAGGATACTGGATTGCATTTACTGTTGTTCCTATAAACTCATTGGCAATTCCGTAATCTTTAAACTCCGGTATCGCTCCCTTTTGGGAAGAAAGAATAGTATCTAAGGCTTGATGAATTGCTTCGTCACCTACTACTATCTTCAAATCGTCATTCTCGAAGATAAAATTCACATCTATATCACGACCGAGAATGTTATCTCCGACAAGAACATCTACAACCGTATCAAGATAATTGTTTCCAACATTCTTTAAGTTGACATAAAACTTTCCTCCACCATCAGAGAACGAATAATCTGTTTCCTCTATATATTGTGGTATTGTAATATCCATCCAATCATCCTCCGGGTTGGCACTGTTAAGCTGTCTGGATACATCTTCAAACCGTTCCCCTGTCCGAAGTGTCTTTTCCATCTGCAAAGTGTTGTTCCTATCCAAAGAAGAACTTCTAAGCCACCTTGCAGAACTTTTAATAGTGGAAAGTTTTGTCTGTGTTTCTGTAAAGTTGTCCAGAATATCCCACATGGAAATATCATCCAAAGTATTTTCATGCAGAATAAACAAAGGTTCAATCGTTTCCGATTCCCTTACAAGTTCCACAAGGCGCAAAAAAGAATCCTTGTCCATCTCTCCACCATTACTATAATAGTCCACAATAAGAGGATAGTCGTTGGTACAGAAATCAACGAACTTCTGGAAATATGACTTTATATCATATCCTGTTACGTTGTAAAATTTTTCAAATGCTTCATTCATTGCCCAACAAGCCTTTAGAGATTGAACTTGCAAATTCATTTATACCCTTTTGTATTGCATTGGAGGCACACTTCTTTAAAAGAGAAGTCTTTGTACCTTTCGCTCCCGAAACTGCTTCTAAAGGAGCTATAACGGTCATTTCAAGGTTATATTCCCATATCATGTTCTTTGACACGCTCTGACTGAAATTAACGCCACGTGAGGGGATTGTTACAAGGTAACTCTCACCAAGAGCCATGTTATAGAAGAAAAGTTTCATAGGGAAACCATTCTCGTCAACGCCATTACTTTTATCTATGATAGATTGCAATATCTTGATACAGCCATATCCTGTTTTGATGCCGGCATCGAAAGAAGGCATTTTAAGAGAGCTTGTAGATTTCCCTTGTAGCTGATAGAGATAACGCTTTCCTGCCGATATGCTAAAAGCTGCACCTGTCAAAGAAACGCTATCCGAACCACTTAAAAGAATCTTGAATGTTCTTCCGAAATTCCCTTTTATCGTGATTGCCTGAGGCATGAAAACAGGAGAAGTGAGAACGGTTACACCTCCTGCCGTGTTGACTACTGTCGTTCTTTTCGGTTCACTCTTATCTATACTCTCCGGGCTGATAGGGAAAGTAAAGACATCAATTGTGTTTCCTTTGGAATCTGCCAACTCCAAAGAACACATATACACTTCAAAATCATTCGGGAACTGTGCTGCCATCATGGAACGTCCCAAATTTTTAAGTGTCGATTTTGCTGTTTTTACTACTGAATCCAAAACTGCCACGGCTTTATAATTTTAACTTGTTCAAAAGTACGAATTTCTTTTCAATATCCTAACCCTGTGTTATCTTTTCGTTCTCATAATCAGAAGCAACGAAATTTTGTGCCGTCTGCATAGGAGATGTAACAGGAACAGGAGCGGGACTTGGCACGCCAGCCGTTGCTCCAACAAGAAATGAGCCTGCCGGGACGTTGTGGGTATGAGAATTGAATGTATTTACAAAACCATTTAATTTACTTGTAAGATTATCCAATTCAACCAAACCTTTCAACCCTCCGCCATTGAACTCAATAATATCATTATTCATTTTCAAAGTGGATTCTCCTGTCTTTAAATCTAATTGTTCTTTAGTTATTGTACTTTGTACATCTTCCCCAATCTTCACAGCAACACCTGTGTTATCCACTTGTAAAGATTGCTCCATTTCCTCCGTTTTCCAATGGAAATAAACCTTTTTCAAATCCATAGAAACTTTTCTTTCCTCTTCTTCCGGTTTTTCTGGATTCACAACCTTTGCTTCTATCTGCGTATATCCCTTTACGGAAACATTTGTTCCTCCGGTTACATTCACGCTTCCAGTGGATTCAACATTCACTTCCGATTCTTCCGAACCTGTAGCAAGAACCTTTACGGATGCTTTTTCGGGAGAATTAATTGAAACAATTACTGCATTATTAGCCGGATCAACAGATAAGGATGCGGTCACATTCCCTACTGTCTTTCTAAACTGGAACGTATTCTCTTTCCACATAGGAGATTGGTCGTTTCTCGGATAACTCCCTATCACAATAGGAATACCGTCATACGGATTACTTGCTATCACTACTGCCGACCCTTGTTCATTTTCTTTCTCCGGGAACTCGATATTAGCCAAAACTTCATTTGTTATGTAAATATCCCGAAAGAAAGCTCCCCCATTTCCCATGACAGAAACACGACCTCTCCTTAAACAGGTTTCCACATACAAATCCCTGTCCACTCCGTTAGGAATAACTATGAACCCGAATGAAATCGCTTCGGGTGACGCATTCAATTTTCTTACTTTTCCTCCTGCCATGCCTAACTGAACATTTTGCGATTTAAGAAATACTCGAATTGTTTTCTATCCACCTTTGGAGAAACAAGTGTAGCGATCTGATCTTTTTGAGCTACTTTGACTGCATTTTTCATTTCCGTCAAATCAACCAATTTGAAATAATCCGGTTTCACATCCTTACTTTCTTCCCCTGCGTTATCCTGTCTATTCTTTACAGAAGAGAAAGAATTGGAAAGAATAGGAACGTACATACCTCTTTCCACTTGCATAATAGTCTGTCTTTGCAAATTCCCATCCAAGAAAGAAACATTGTTGATCACAGAGGACACATAAAAAAATTCATTTGTCAGTTCAAAGTAAACAAATGTACCGACCTTTATTCTTCTATCCCCATTTATCGTAATCGTACCTGTTCTCGTAAAAGGAAGATAAGCTGTTGATTCTATAATGTATATAAGATCATTTAACGCAGCTTCTTGAAAGTTAGCAAGTGTCTGCGTCTTGTTCACTCCGTCCGTTTCCTTGTAGTTCAAATACTGATCTGTAAAGGACATTTTCTTGTTACCAAACACTTCGGCATAATCATCCAAATACACAATAGGAACAAAAGCAAGACTTGTCGTATTCCTTTGTCCGGCATGATTGTCCATTACTCTTAGCTGATACCAAGAATAACTTCTTGTGTCATAAGACAAATCATATCCTTGTAAATTGTCGGAAGCAATCGTCACATACTGCCCATTCTTATAAGCTCCCAAAATAGCATCCTTATTGAATGGAGGTTGTCTTACAACCACATCTATCGTATTAACGTAGGTATCAAAGTAAAATTCCACCAAAGGAAACTGACATACCCTCGTCATATACTCCAATAACGTACCGTTCGGATTGGCAATGGAAGAATCAATAAGAACCCTTTTTTCGAGAATATCCTCCACAAATACTTTTACTATCTGCCAAACACCGTTAACAGGACGTTTTTCTTTTGCTCCAATATCATACCCCTCTGTTCTTTTGTCTTGCCAGGAATCAAATACACTATTTTTGGCTATTCCTATCGTTGACATGACATTTACAATAAACCATAGGCACTCCCGTATAGGCTTTTCTGCGTATGACCATAAAAGATTTGAAAAAGCCCCTGTAAGGACATTCCTTTTAAACCAAATACTATCCTCGCTCATTTCGTACCAATGAGAAAAGGTATCAGTAGCATTCAATAAAGGAATGAAATAGCACCCGTCCTCCATAAAGAGTTTGCTTATATCCCTTCCTTCTATTGTGATGGATTTTACGTTTCCCTGTGCTTCAAAAGAAGATGTGCAGGTGTCCACAAATCCTATCATATCCCAAATATTATTTTTGGCTATTTTAGAAACAGGAATCTCCAAGTTCACTTGCTTTCCTAAATCCAAATCTCCTGTTGATTTTTCCTTTTTCAAACGTTCGAACCGGATAAAGACTATATCGTTATTCTGGATAAACTTTTCTTGAAAAGATTTGACTTGCGCTCCCTCATTGGAAACAAGATTAAACTGTTCTACAATAGATTCTCCAAAAGCAAAAGAACTTTCATTGGCATAAAAAGGTGATAGTAAAACGGTAAATTCTCCCGTCTGTTTCGATTTTGTCGTTACTACCTGTAAAACATAAGGGGACAAATCCATAACCTTATCCAAAGCCTTGATATATACCCATACCCTTACATTCATGGAAATTATCTTAGCGTTTATCCCTGTTCCTTTCAGAGAAGATGTAACGCTTGTGTCAGGCAAATATTCTTCATCACTTATCAGGCTTTCATAATTTTCTCCCCAGTAAGCCTTAAAACTTCCTTGCGACACAAATTGACCTTCTTTTGCGGCTTTTGTAAGGGATAATGGCGTATCATCTTTCGGGCAGAACAAAGTTGTTCCTTGCTTTACATAAGGCAATGTGCCGGAATCATAATCACTTTTATATTTAGCTTGTTCCTCTTTGTCATAAGTTCCCCAAATAATATCAAGATTGGAAACCCCTTTTTCGTTCTTTACCTTCAATAAATCAGATGGAGTATATTTTTTCTTCCCAGTAGGAATAACCTTTTGCCATATATCAATAAAATCCTGTATAGTGGAGTATTTATACGCCGGAAGTGGGTATATTGGTGGTACGCTTGTTTTGCTGTTATCTTTTTTTGCCATTATTTATTGTCCTCCGAAGCTAAAGATTTAACCAATTCTTTCAACCCTATCTTATATAATGCTGCTGGAATCATGCCAATTCCATATGGTGCGGATGATAATAAATCCATGCCACCATCCTTAATTTTTTCTTTATTTTCTGATATAAATTTTTCCAACGCTGTAGGAAAATTAGCTGTAGCAGTGTACATAGCATTTATAGCATTCAGTATCTTGCCCAATCTGTCTATATTCGCTTCACCAATTCCAATCATTCTGTTTTCATAAGTGGACATCATCTTTTCGCCGGACGTAACGGTTCTTTCGGCAGCAGTAGGTTCATACCTGTTTGTTGGGTCATTCTGTTCCCTAAGTGCTTGCCTGGATTCATCCACTTTCTTATAAAATTCTCCAAAGTCAATATCCCCTTGTCCAGTAATCTTATTAATATCCGTATAGGAAAGGTTTGTAAATGCCCCTCGCATCAAATGGCGAAGCATTTCAAGACTTCCTCCCGATATTTCCTTCAATGATTCAAGAAACCGCTTCATTATATTTTTATCCCCCTCACCTCTTGACAAATCTTCCATAGCTGCAAGAATTTCAGAAGGATTTGTCAATCCTGTGGCTTGTTGTGTTGCACGAAGCAAAAGAGTTTGCGTTACATCATCTTGTGAAATCCCTTGCCCCATAAAAGCCTGCTGTACACGCTCCAATTGCCTACCTTCCATTCCGGTCTGCAAACGAACAGCACGCATGATAGAAGCTATGCTTGCTGCATCTATTTCACCTGTACGAGAAAGAATATCATCGGCAGAACGAATAAAAGTAGTCATACTTTCATCCATCGTAGAAGCGATTTCGCTAAGAGGGATTTGAAGCTGTTTCATTGTCTGTTCAAACGAACGGATAATAGCAGATGAAGAAGCAGTTTGTCCTTCCTCTGTACGGGCAAAACGCATCGCCCCTTGCATTCCCATTACAGTACGGTCACTAAGTCCATATAAACGCTGTACAGCCATCAAACTTTGTGTTTCCGGTACGGGCGCAACCGTTTCTTCCTTTCCTCCTGCGGCACGGATAAGCGCAGCACGTCTTTGAATATACTCTCCTACATTCATTCCAAGAGCACCAACGGCATAACTACCTTCTCCAAAGGCTGTGCGCATGGCTTGTCCTGCGGAAACACCCATTGTCTGCGCATAAGGTATGGTTCTCTTTTGTGCTTCCATAGCCTTTTCAACAGATGTAGTGAAAATACCCGCCATGACATTAGCGACCGCAGTGGTTACGCCACCCAAAAATCCCCCCACACCAGGTATCAAAGAAAGACCTTCTCCTACAATTCCGCCCAAAGAAGATATAAGTCCTCCACCCATAGCAGCAGGACTTTGAAATGTAGCTCCAACACCGGAAATCACTCTTGTGGCAATGTTAGTAGCTGTACTTCTGTCACTTCCTCTTTGTACATTTTCCCTTCTTTCTCTTGTAATAGGTGTTTCTTCTCTTGCTGGCACTGGTGATGGTGTGGGCACTGGAATAGGCTGTATTCCCGATCCGCCCACAGAAGAAGTTCCTCTTTGATTGTATAGAGTTTCATCAATGGAAAAGACACCTTCTTGTATCCCCTCTAAAGCGCGTGCTCCTGCTTGCACGTTTTGAAGAATTTGCTTTGTTATATCAGACAAATCGCTATTACCGGAAGAAATGGCTTCCACAATATCACGAAAACCTTCTTGATTTACACCAAGCAAAGCCGAGAGGTCGATAGCTCTCGTGCCTCTATCTTGATAGGATTCACCTCTTTCTCCCGAAATGTCCGCTTCCGGTTGCTTTCTTCTTCGTGTAGGTGTTGCAGTTTCTTGATCTTCTCCTTCCGGTTGTGGCGTAGGCTGGACAACTGGACGTGTAGGTGTTGCAGCCTGTCTACCCTTTTCGGAATTTTGCTGTCCCAAAAGGTTCAATTGCTCCCTAAGTTGGTTAAGTGCGTCGTTCTGCTGACGAATAATGTCGTTATTGTTTTCGACTATTCTTCGCTGCATATTCTCAACGTCTCTCCCGACCGACCTAAGTTGAGAGACATCTACCGACACCCTAAGTCTTTTTTCGTTATCCATTTTCCTTACCTTTTTCTTTTGCCTTTTGCTCCATCTCGATCATCTTAAACATCTGATCTTCATAGAAGGCAGTATCTTGTTCCGAAATTTCACCTTCCGGTGCTTTCAACCAATCCCCGATATTGGGAATATATTCTTGTGTCTTTTCCTCTCTTTCTTTCTTTTCTTGATTAAGTTCATAAAATGCCTTTTCTTCTTCGAACTCCATAAGTTCAGTAAAGAAATCACACTTCTTATGTTCTTCCGAAAGAAAAGGAATATTGTGCTTATTCCTAAACCACCTGTCAATAGGAAAAGCGTTATTCCATTTTATAACAAAATTCCTATATTCTTCCCGATTCATTAGTCCACAGAAGAAAGTATTTTTTCAGCCTCTTTCAAGAAAGGAAACACCTCGTTCATGTAAATATCGCTGATCTCCTTAAAATCTTTCAATCCAAGTTCCGAGAAACTTTTTACCTTCAAATCCGCAACCAACTGCGGACAAAGAACGGATAATGTTGCCTCAACGTCAATCATATCCAACGCACGCTGTGCTGTAATGGTAGGGTTGCTAATCAACGAGTTGTAACTTCCTTTTCCTAATCTCTGCTTGTTTACTTCGATCTGGTAATACTGCCCTACATTAGGAAATTGAATTTCGTACTTTCTTCCTTTTACTGTAATTTCTTTCGTATTCATACTTTGCTTTGTGATTAATTTGTTGATATATGCAAAGATAATGATAAAACAAAGAAAGCAGAACTTTTGCTCTGCTTTCTAAGATAATACCTCAATAAATTTCAAATGAAGTATTCTCGATTGTATTCATAGCACAATCAAAATCATCAGAAGTATCGTCTTTCTGAATTTCTTCTTCGAACTCCGACTGTAATTGTACAGGAACAGTTTTATATTTCAATTGGAATAAATCATCAAACTGTTCTTTTGTCTTAGAAATAGACATCAATGTTGTAACTTCTATAATCTGTTTCTTCAAATGCTCTCGTCCAATTTCAGGAGTTAAAGATTGATGCCATTTGTATTTCCAATTCCCCTTAGAAGTCTTTCCTGTCTTTTCTTTAATCTTATCCACAACACCTTGCGGAAGTAGTTCATAAATATATTTGCTCGTCAATTTGCCAATAAAAGAAGGTTTGTTTCGAATATATTTAGGAACGAACGGCAATCCCCATAACCGATAAATATTCTTATAGAAATCATCTGTAAAAGTAAGCTGCCATTTTAATATTTCATCAGAGATGTAAGCGTTAAGGATTTTTTGAAGCTCAAATCTCTCTCTGTCGTATTGATAGCCTGTAGCTTCATCGACCAAAGAAATAATACCTACTTTAGCAAAAGATCGAACTAATATTTCACATTGATCTGCAATTATCCTTTGCCTATCTGTCAATTCAATATGCTTTCTCGCTTCAAGCATCCCATCACAAATATCCACTAACACAGTAGCTTCATATCCATTAATTTTCAAAACGCCGTCATAGCATTCTAAAGGTTCGAAATGGGCCGGGTCTAAATCTCTGAAAATAAATGGTTTAAGCGTCAAATTATTTAAAATAAGCCCTATTTTTGTGCCGCTATTTTTATTCTCAACTATTTTCAAAGATTGCTGGATACCCCTACCTGAAATAACTCTCGTCCCATTTTCCAAAACATAACAAGGGATTGAAAAATCTCCTAATTTTAGTTCTCCCTTACATTCAATCTTATTAATCATATCATTTCTCATTTAAATTGTTTTTCAAACAAAATCTTATCCTTCTTATCATTTCCCATGCAGTACGCTGACTAACATCTATTCTATTGCATAAATCAACAGAAGTTATTTCTTTGTCCTGTAGGAATAACCACACAGCTTTAAACCACTTTATAAGTGGAGTTGATGTTCCAAAGAAAATAGTTTTTGTTTTCGCATCAAAAGTCCTATTTGTACTACAGCAAAAATACTTTCGTCCTTTTATTTTTACCTTCGCTTCCTTGTCATAAGGTGAAATAGGATAACCGTCACCCCATTTAAGAAGCTCCAAAAATCTAACGCAACTTTCCTCTGTTGGAAAGGCCACGTCTAAATCTTCTAAACTTTTAAATCTACTATTCATAAAAATAATTTTTAATTACACCGCAAATATAGTAAAATATTTCAACGACACAAAATTAAATATAGTTTTTACTACAAAAAATAAGGTGAGGATAAATCTCACCTTACTAAAATTATTTATTATGATTAATAGAAGTATTTCGCTTCACAGCGATGAATGTAAAGGTTAATTGATCTACAAATAACATAATTTAAAGGTAAGAACTTTGAGAATAAATCTTTAGTTCTTACCTTTAAATTATGTTAAAACAAAGCTAACTACTTCAATATTCAGCAGTTGTAATAGGATGCAAGAAGCGTCCTTGTACATTATAAGCAGAAACAGCTTGCTCTTGCAATTGCCAATTCTGATTCTCAATGAAACACGGAGTTAAAAGGGCAATCGTCTGTCCTGTCGGGTCAACCTGTGTTACCATCTTGCGAGAATCATCAAAGTTCTGAACCAATTTCTTATAGATCATGATAGAGAAACCTTGTTCTGCAAATGTAAGGGTGTCCAAGACTTCCTGCAAAGTTCCCAAGCGATGGATCATTGCTTCCACTACCGGAGCTTTAAAGGACAAGAAGAACTGATCCACAGTGAACGTACATCTGTAAGATACAGGCGGGATTTCCTGAATAGGCAAACTACCTAACCCTTGCACATCTACACGATTGATCTGTTCCTGTACGGTAATATTTCTGACAAAACCGGCAGTCTCACCGCCAATTTTGATATATGCCATAGGTGCACTGAATGTCTGCATGATATTCTATGTTTTAGAATTATTATCCACGAATTAAGAAGCCTGTAAAGAACAGCTTATTGATTTCATTGTTGACAACGATCTTATAAGTAACAAACCAAGCGTCTTCCTGTCTTGTTACGACAACATCTTTGAAAGAAAGAAGCAAGTTATCCTGTGCTTCCGTTGCTACTCTTGACTGCAAATAAGCAACCGTCCAGTCCTTCACCGCACCGGCAGACAAAGTATTCACGTTTACACCGTTTTCCTGTCCAAGCAGATCAATAGAAGCATTTACAACCAATTCCTTGTTAATCTGCGCTACAATACGCATGAACTGGATGCTGTGGCTCTGACCATTGGAGTTGAATAACACCTTGTTATCTTGCAAAGTATTCACACCCTGCAATACCACAAAATTGTTCGTGTAATCATTGTAAACCGTCACAAGCATACCGGCATCCAAAGCCTTTACCTTCTCCGTTTCACTCAAAGTATGCTGTAATTTGTCGATACCGATCGTCTTGTTTGTGACAGGAATATAAGGCGGTTTTCCTGCCGTTCTTCCTAAGATACAGCACAAGTTATACATCACACCCCACCAACGCGTTTTAATGCCTGTAATGCTGGATGCCATACCCGCACCACCATGCACCAACTGGACAAGTTCGCTATTGAAACCTTTCGCCAAATCAAGAGAATCTTTGAATTTAGCTTGATCATTGTAGCCACCTACAAACAAGAAATGAGTGTATTTAGCTTGACTGTTAATGTGTGAAATAACTTGTGACTGCAATGCAGAGTTAGCATTTTCACCAAATTGGTCGGTCATGATAAAGCTATAGTCCAAACCTGTAATAGCAGCAAGCGCATCTGTCAAATACTGTGCATTGTAAGTTTCAGTCGCTCCTTTTGCAAGGACAAATTTCTTTCCTGCGAGTGCAGTTGTTACGTCACTTTCAGATACAGTTCCTTCACCTTCTTTCTTTGCATTAGCCGTCAAGACAAACAAATTAGCAAAATTAGAATCAGATTTAGCCCAATCAATCAAAGTCTGGATATTGTCAAATTCCGGTGACTGCAATACCAAAGTAGGTGCTGCCTGATCTTCCGGTGTTTCTCCAATAGGATAACCATCTTCTGCGTACCCTGTGAAAGAACCAACGTAAAACTTCATGATCCATTTTTCAGGATCATCTTCTCCTGCCACAATAGAAACTCCATAACCAGTAATCAGATTGCCAGCTTCCGAAAGTGTACCATTTGCTCCCTTTCCTTCGTCCAAAGTTTTAACTTCAAATGTTCCGCCTGCCGTTGTTGCAAAAGTGATAGTGGCAGAAGTTGTCTGTGCAGCTCTAACAAACAAAAGCTGTGAAATACCAGTAGAGGCAGGATTTGAATAGTCCGGTGTAAAAAGTGCCTCTGCAATTTTCCAGTACATACCACCTTTCATGAAAGAACGAAACTCTGCCAAAGTATCAAATCTATATACAGAATCCAGTCCCTGAAAGTTTTCCCCAGATACACCAGAACCACCACACCAATTTGCACCATAAACTCCTGTGTCAACTATGATGCAACGACCGTAATCAAGCGTTCTCGAAGGGCTTGTTTCTCCGCTTTTTATGGTAGAATACGCCCCGGGGAGAGTAATTTGTTTATTATTAAAAATAAATGATGTTGCCATAATTTATTGATTTTCAATTATTTATATATCGAATTTATATATATGATTTTATCCCCTCTATTCTTTCCAAATAATTAGAAGGAATTGTATCTCTCTTTTTAAATTATCTTTCTTCCGTAAAGGTTGAAAATTCAGATAATGAAAACAAATCCTTTGATTCTCTTCTCCATATTTATTTTCCAAAGGTAATCATTTTTCACTCAATGTACTACCAACTGCCCTTAATTTCCGATTCCACCCCTGGAAGTCCATCGATAGCGGTTGGGTCGCCAAGAGCAATACTATCCACTTGGTTGACCTTTCCAAAAATGATCTTTCCAAGTAAAGTAGTGTCCACAAGTCCGGGTGCTATTTCTTCGGAAGATAATTCCAATCCTATGGAACGAATAAAAATAGGAGTTGGCATCAATCTATTTTCCATCATCAGTTCTTTCATGGAAAACTCTATTTTGAGAAATTGAGAAGCCAGCAAGTCCCAAGAACCAAGTAAAAGCGCATACAAAACTTCCGACATCAGAATTGATTCGTTCATATTTACAGAAAAACACATAATTTCCAGTCCATACTGTCTTGTATCTCTGTACATAGGAACACCACCCATAAAAGATTCTATCTTGCCTATGGAATTGGCAATACCAGTTCTCTTTCCCGGTTCTCTGATTACATAAGCCGGCAACCCTGTTCTGTCCTTTGGATATTCCAACAACACTTTTATGTTGTTAGGGTTCGTTTCTTTCCTTAAAAAGAAATTCTTTGCTTGCTCATAAAAGTTGTAAGAACCATCCTGTGTATCTCCCAACACCTTATACAAGAAAGAATCCTTTTCATTTTTCTTGCTTTCAAAGTCAGTCTGAACATATTCCAAACAGCTTTCTATAATCTTTTTTATCTTAACTATCTGTAACATAGTCAAATAGTTTTTAAAAATTCGTTTATGACCCTATCTGCAACTATATCTATCTTAGCTTGTTCAAGAGCCTTATTCATGAGCTTGTATGGGATGATACCTCCGTTCCACCAACTGTTGGGGTCAGAATTTTCACTTACCCTTCTCCATGTAAAATAGCCACTTCTTGTCTCGTTTGCTGTAGAAGCTATATTTACTTTCGTAAGACCTTGATAAATAGGTGCTTTGTGCATGTAAGATGGTTTATTTACTCCCAACCTGTTTATTTCTTTTCTTTGTCCCTTTTCCGAAAAGTTTTCCGGCAAATTTCCCTTTCCCAATCTCCCTGACTGTCTTACAGCATTATAAATCTGCTGTGGCATTATAGTTGAAAACAATCCAGAATCCGCTACCGCTTCCGAAGTTGCGTGACGGAAAGGAATGTCAATGTACCAACCTCCACCTTCTGCTTCCTTTCTTTTTGAGGAATTTCTAAATCCTTCTTTTTCATCAAAAGGTGGCTGCCCTTCTTCTATCATTAAAGGAATAGGAGATTCTCTATTTGTCAATCCAAATGTAACAGACAAAGGGGATTCCCTTTCTATGAAAACTCCCCTTTTATATTCATTCCTTGTCTTATGAAGTTCGCTTGATATAAGATTTTGCCACCTAATCTGATATTCCGCTACAACTGCGTCAATAATGGAAGAACCTAAAAACACAGATTGATCTCCTGAAAGATCAAATTCTTCCACAAGATCACCTAAATCTATGTCTATTGGTAAAATCATTCCACCACCTTCATTTGTATGTTGTCGTTCAAAATAACGCCAGAACCGTCAAAATTAGGTTTTTCAGAGACTATCAAATGTGTTCTTCTTGCTACCGCCTGGATAGGAAGCCTTGTCCTTTCCAATTGTCCTGATTCCTTGTTCTTTTTCCATGAAGCACGTACTTCATGCGGGAAATCCAGCACATGAAACTCCAGTTGATGCTGATAATAAACGCTCACGACCGGATTTAAAGCCATATCGGCAGTCAAAATTATACAATAAGGGTTCGTTTCACTCACTTTGTAATCTGTCACTGAAAGCTGTCTTAAAGGCATCATAGAACCATCAAACACATGTATGCTGTATATGGATAACGGCTTATAAGTAGTAAATATGAAAAAGTTCTCTCCGTCCGTTCTGACAGGAAGATTTTCACTGAAATAAGAGTATTCCTTTTGAATTGTGATCCTGTCAAAATACCCCATATTAGGTTTATCTACATCTGTCACCGTTACATTGATAGTTCCTATCAGTTCTTCCGACCAACGCTTATAATCGTTGTTTCCGTTTATTCCGGTTATGAGTGCATGTGTGCTTACAGGGTTCACATAAAAATATCCAGTACCAAAGCAATTCTGACAATCCGTCAAAGGAGAATCCGGCGCGTTACAAGGACAACGCAAAGCCTTTTCGATTATTACCTCATATCCTTTTAAATAAACAGCAGAATCGAACTCTGAACGCATAAATTCAGGACTTGCGTTGCTTAAAGCCGGAACGGGCGATTGTAAAATGCTTTTCCCCATAATACCTCCTACAATACCAAAAATTTAAACTGATCGTACACGAGTTTTATCCGTCCTACCGTTTCCGCTATTTCCTTCTGATACTGTTTCAAGCGTGCTCCATACCCTGCATTTTCCGCAGAAGCGGTGGAGTTAATAGATTGTCTAAGCCCGTCTATTTCTAAGTGCATGGACGCAATACCCGGAAGATTGAATATCATATCTCCTGCGATATTTAACGGGCCAAATGAAGCGAGCTTGCCAACCAGGTTTATCAAATCAACCGGCATCTTGTCCAAATCAAATCCAGTTATATATTGAATATCCCAATAGTCTGGAATATTTGTGTACCGTTGGAATCCTATTTGAGTTGTTATCCCGGTAAGAATAACATCGGCATTTCCTCTGACCGAGCTTGCGCCAGTAGGAACTACGCTCATTCTCCGTTTTCCTATCCCGTCCATATCCTTTTCACATGTAAGCCATGCTTGCGGATAAATGATCTGCTCCATCTTGTTTAACATACCCGTAAGAGCAAGAGGAACTCTTACAGGACAGTTGGTTTGTATGATAGGGAATTGCTGAAAATAATCTGTCCTGTAATAAGAATGCGTTTCCGATTCAACCAACTGTTTTACAAATTTGAGATTGAAATAGTTCTCAACCTCTCTCTGCGCTGCACTAAGATAAGTTCTAAGAGCATCGTCAGAAAAAGCCGTTCCAGTTCCAGCCTGTATAGTGATACCATACAAGTAGTTGTTCCACATTTCGGCTACCGAAATGACCGATCCTGTGTTCTTTTTATATTTTATTGTAAACGTCAGTTGTCCCGGCATAACCTTTTATTTTTTAGGTAAAGAAATTATCGCATTGATAAGTTCGCCCTTCTGATCTTCTTCTTTGAATCTTCCTGCCTTTTGCTTAGACATACCATTTTCAATAGCAAGAGTTTTCAAATCTTCGAAAGACATTTTGGACATATCTTCTTTCAAAGAAGCAATTTCTTCTTCATTATAAGAACTTTCTTCTTTCTCTTTCTCTTCTTCTATTTCTTTTGGCTTTCCACCATTCATCAATCTTTCACACTCTTTTCTCCAAACATCAGCAGCTTGTTTCATTTTTTCAATTTGAGCGTTCTTGTCGCTGATAATACCGTTCAAACGTTTGATTTCAAAGTCATACTCATCTTTCAGAACTTTGATAGTGGCTTCATCATCCTTTTCTCTTTCAGATTTTTCCTTTTCCAAATTCTCTGCATCTTCCAAAGAAGTGATTCCTTTAAAGCCGCCCGTTCTGATATATTCCCAAGTCTCATCCTTTACGGTTGACTTACCGTTCGTAAACTTCACAAGTTCATCTCCAAATTGGATAACAGTGTCCTTATAGATTGTTGATACGATTGTTACCATATTTTAAACTTAAATTATTAAGGGAAGGGAAGAAGCTACAAGAACCCTTTCCTTCCCTCTTGTTTATTTTAATTCCTATGATCTCTTATGCACCTAAGCCTTCATCACCGATATTGATGACACGACACATCTTAGCGGGCTGATACAAAACCGGAGTGCCGTAGTTCAAAATTGCAAATCTACGAGACGGAGCGGTGATTGCAAAGTCGATCTTACGAGTGTCACCGAACTGCAAGTATTCGTTGATCTGGCTATCATTGTAGTAAATCAAAGCAGACTTCGTTCCTGCAATGATACGGTTACGGTCACGAACCTTTGTAACAGCCGCACCATCATATCCAGCAGCCAGCATAGAAGCCGGAATAGTAAAGATAGGATAATATTCTGTCGTGTCTGTCAAAGCAGTTACTTTCTTAGTACGATAAACCACATAAGCGGTAGCCTGATAAGCTCCACCTACACCGGCTATCCATTGTAAGTCAACTGACTGATTAGCTGCAACAGCCAAAGCGGTATCTGTCAATTTAAGCGGAGCAGATTCGCCATAGCGATTCTTTGCAGTTACCAGATAGCCATAAGAACCTGCATGTAATGTAAAATTGGTTTTAGCATCTGCAATAACAGCCAATTTTGTTCCACCTGCAACAGGAGTTGCCGGAGCTTTCGGAGAAGTAGCAGTAGCAGTTGCCTTAATAGGTTTACGAACGTCAAAGAACTTATCGCTCTTAACTGCAACGCTACCAAACTGTGTTACGATATTGTTTACAGACTGGCCCATCGTTGCCCCTACAACGCTGTTAGCCATACCGACAACAACACGTTTCGATTCATGGAATTTCTTCACATAGTTGTTAAATACAACCGGAGCAGAAACGATACGGTCGATATAACCGTTATAAACGTTTACAACAGCATCAGCAGCATCTTCCACCAAAGCATCAGTCAAGATGCCACCCTGTGCGTCGATAACAGCAGCAGAGCCATAATAAGCATCCAAAATCTGTTCTGTGCTCATACCTTCCGTAGAACCACGATCAGCAGAAGCGACACCCATCATGTGCTGACGGAAAATGCCATCAAATTCTTCTTCCACACAAGTAGAATCCGCACTCGTCAAGTTAGTGTCAATCAAAGTAAGTAACAGAGTTGTCTTGTTCTGTACCTCACGAGTGTACATATTCATACCACCTGCCAACTTCGCCAACATTGCTGGGTCTGTTACCTGCCCTGTCAATCCCATGAACTTAGCGATAATAGATTTGCGAATGTATTGAGTATCGGTTTCTTCCGGTGTTTCACCTTCACGGTTGAAGATACCTACATCTTCACCATATTTGTACAACTGGTTGTACTGATGAACCGTATTCTCGATTCTCTGTTTCGGCATTTCATTATAAACGACCAACTGATTCAAACGGTTGGCAAGAACCTTGATGTAAGCATCCAAAGATTCTATTTTCAAACCTCCACCATTGTTAATCTGGTCGTTGTATTGCATACCGGTCTGTAAGCCGGCTTCCATAGCTTTCAACACGTCAGCAACGTTATTGCTACCTCCAAAAGCTGCCAAATCATTATAATTGTATAATTCCATGATTATCAATATTTTATATTATATTCAATCGAATTGTTTCTTACTTGTGGAACTTGATATTATACTTTTCGTACATGAACTTCGCCAAGTTCTTGCCAATAGTTTCGGCTTGCGTATCTGCCAAGAAAGCTAAAGCATCATCGCCAATGGATTTTTCAAGTTCTTCTCCTTCGTTTTCAATAGCCTTATTGATGGCAGCAGTAACTAAAGGTCGCTGTTTTGTTACAGACAATAAAGTCTTTCCTTCTTCGTCCACTTCCGGCTTCATGGATTTCTCCAAAACAGCAGAAGTCTGAACACCTTTGAAAGATGGAGCTTGCGCGCCGAAAGTTTCCAAAGATTTTTCAATGTTACCAAAACGTTCGTTCATAACTTCGGTCATCCCCTTTACGATATTGGCAGCCAAAGAAGCTCCGAAAGATCTCATATCTTCCATAGAGAAAGATTTCTCAACCTTATCTTCTTTTTCTTTGATGTCTTCTTTCAAATCCTTTACGTCTTTCTTGTCCTCTTTTACGTCCTCTTTAAGAGCATCTTCATGCTTCTTGTCGTCACCGATATTTTTCTCTTCCTTCTTTTCAGAATCCTTCATCTCGGCAACTGTTTTAGACTTCTCAAAAGTTACATCCCCTCTTTCCACCATAGAAGCAATATCTTCTGCACTGAAACCAGAATTTTCAAGTGCCTTGTATAGTGGATCATTTTTAATTTCATTCAAGTCTAACATAATACTCACTATCTATTTAAAAATTATTGTCGAACTCTTTCTACGAGTGTATTAAGTACACTTCTATCCAATCTTCCTTCCTGTACCGATTTGTAAATCTCCCAAAAAGACTCCACATCAAAAGAATGAGACTTTTGGAAGTTTACCTTGAAATTATTATCTATCTGAACTATCCCATTTTCGGTACAATACTCAAAAAGAATAGCGGATTTCTGCGTTTCCAGCAAATCGTTCCCATGTGCACCCTTGCTTTTCTCAATGTCAAGATAAGTTTTAGTGTTAACAGGTGTCATGGTCAACGCTATGTTTGTGATAAGAGCCTTTGTTACTCTTTTTGGATTCCGTTTATCTCTTTCCAAAGCCTTGCCCTCGACACTCATTCCGGGCTTTCTTGTTGAACCGGATTCCTTCATTTCAATAGCCTTATCCCAAAAAGCACGAGCCTCCGGTGATTTTTCCCATAATTTGCCTTTAACGAAAAACTTGTTGTCTTTCACATAGGCTTCAATAGGTTCTCCTATCCAAAATCTACTTTTATTAATAGGCGATCTTGTCGGCAAATGATCAAGATTGAATAGTCCTGATTTTAAAAATCTATCATATATAAACCCAGACGGTTCTAACACTTCTTCTTCATCATCCTTTGAAGAATCAGAAGCAACGCCAGAAAAGACCATATTAGAATATGGAGATTCATTCGTAGAATCATCCTTTTTAGCCTTTTCCAAATCCAAATCTACATATAATTTGAAACTATCAAACATTCTATGATTGTTGAGTTTAAATATAAACGTAATAACTACACTCAAAAATACTGCAAAATTAGGTATAAATCGCAATAACCCAATATTTTAACTTTTATTAATAATTATCACAATCTATACCTTTTATATTAATGCAATTGCAATCTGTATTTCGATTGCTTAAGTGTAGCAAGAAAATCATCGATCCAACTTACCTCGCCATTATATTCATCCCGTCCAGCAAGCTCCTTTCTAAACTCAACCGTCTTGTCGAAAATCATTTGACAAATAGCGATAGGATCAGATTCTTCCACCTCATCACCTTGTATTTCTCCGTCTTTAAACCGTCCGAATCCTGCTTGACCGGCTTCTGCAATCTTATCTTCAAATTCAGAAACATTTTCTGAAAGGTCATCAAGATAAACGTGCTTCGAGTTATCTTCCTCTCCCCAATGAATGTTTTTAAGGCGCGTTTTAGCTCCTTCCAGAAAATTAAGATAAGTGTTGAAAATACTCTTATCTTTCTTCTCGGACTTTTCAAGTTCATCTTCCTTTTCTTCCTTGGAAATAGTATCTTCCTGCGACTTTCTGATATCTTCTGTTTTGGAGACGCCGTTTAATCTGAATTTAGTGCCCCACTTCCATTCTTGTTCACCGTTATCTTCCGTCTTGATAACCACAGAAAAAGGCTTACATAAGTTTGTTACTTTTTGGAAAGTAGCTAAAAAATCGGCAAACTTATCTCCATGTCCTCCGTCATTATCACTAAAGGAGATTTGGAAGTTTCCATAAGTATATTTGTTTGGTTCTTCATAAACAGTTCTCTTGAAAGTAATGGCTTTCTCAATCTTTCCTTCATGAGAACAGCCTTCTCCTACTCCATCTTCTGTACGGACGATATTTTTAGTTTCTCCATCCAAAGATTCACGTTGCAATGTATGAGCATCTTCCGTGTCCATTGTTTTTTCAACTTTCCAATTTTCCGGCAGTTCATCTTCCAAATTAAGCTCTTTTGCACGCTTCTTGATCCATTTCTTTACATCTTCCTTTGACATAGAAGAACTACCGGACAAACGGATAGCATCTTTCAAATCCTGACGATTTCTAATAGGATATTTCCCGTTCGGCATTGCCTCGCCTTTCTTTGCCAAATCCTTTCTTTCTTCATGCGTGAAAGAAGTCTTGTTTGCTGATTTTTCCAGTTTTTCAGGGTTTTTCTCACAATAGGTAGTAAATACTTCCTTTGATATTTTCCCGTCCTTGAATGACTTCATTACCAATTGAAATTCATCCGGCACTTCAATACCAAGAATACGCTTGATATTATCCTTCATATCAAAAATGAAGTTGTAAAGATCAAGTTCCGTGTAAGGATTGATCCATTCCGACCCCGTTTCCTCTTCCGCATCCACAAGGATATTGACTGGTGTCTGATCGTCAATATGACACATAAAATAGTGAATCTCTATCCCTTTTCTTTTGGGGATATACTTACCGACAGGAATCAATAAACTTTCCGACATATCAATGCCAGTTTCTTCAAACAGCTCTCTTTTGGCTGCTTGCAAGAAAGTTTCCCCTGGATCAACATGACCTCCTGGAATACACCAATCGTTCGATACTGCTCCCCTTTCTCCCACACGGTTCAAGATAAGAAGTTTGTCACCTCTAAAAACCAGTACATCGGCAAATTGCACCTTTCCTTGCTTTGCTTTGAACAAATCAAAATAAACCGATTTTTTAATCAACCCTTGTTTCCAAAGTTCCCGACATTCAAAAAGGTGACGAATATCTTTTGCCATTTCAGCAAAATCTTCATCGTTTTCCAGCCTCTCTATCGACTTCTGGATAGAATTTCTTCTATTGTAAACACTCATTAAATCCTTTGATTGCTGCTTTAAGAACTCACTGAAACAACTCTCTGCCTTCATAGCGGCTTCCACATTGTCACTACCTCTCAAAGAATCGTATTGAGACTTCTGTAAAGAGTAATTCTCCGCAAGTGAATCTACTTCTTGCTTTATTTCTCTTTCCTTTTTCAGAAGTCCTTTATACTCATCTATTTTTTCTTTTTGCGTCTGTAAACCAAGTAACGCTTTCAAATTCAATCCCACGTCATTAAAATTTAAAATTTTATTTATCAAATTCACATTATAAAATGTTTACTCTAATAGGGTTAAACGCTAACCCACTATCGATTATCCTACTTACGTAAGAATCACCGAATACTTTTCTTCCAATTCCAATAGCTCCGTTTATATCTGCATTAATCAGTTTATTTACAGAGCTTTGAAACAATCCACGTTTCTTTCTTTTACCTAAGTAAGCATCATGTTTCCCTAATTCTTCAAAAGCCAAATGATCAACTTTTGATGTATAGGATTCTTCGCTAAGATAAAAACTAATTCCAACTAATTTACATTTATAGGATATTTTGTCTATAAGCCTTGAAAAAGGAATTTCTACAAACTTCTGATTTGTTTTCTTTCCAAGATTGATTTCCTGTTTCCATCCTTTGTTCAGTCCTACCACAAGACTACCGATATTATTGTCAACACAATAGTTTATAATAAATCTACTAATCTTATGGATATAATCTTCTATCCAAAAATTCCTATAATTATTTAGTCTCCTAAGTCTTTTTGAAGTTCCTTTGTCTCCTGCAAAAGACATTAATTTAGCTCTTCTCTTATTGTACCATTGATTAAAAGATTTCATAATTCGCCCGTTTACAATGAAAGGTTGTTTCTCTACATTGTTGATACATGTGCATAAATTATTCAATCCTAAATCAACCGAAAGAACATTGTCTTTATTTAAATTCAAATCTTGTTCTTTCTTTTTATAAATCACTTCTACTACATAACAAGTAGCTTGCGGTACAATTCTAACTTGACATAATTTATTGTCTCCTATTTTGGTTTTAATTGGTGGAACAATGTTTTTAACAAAGTAAATGTATCCATCTTTCTTTAGCCTACAAGCAGAAGTTGTAAAAACTACCGTATTCTGCTTTTTCCCTTTCTTATAATTAGGTAATTTCGGTTTTGAACGGAACTTAAATGGATTCTTTTCAAATTCCTTTTTCGCCTTTATCCATCCTTTTATATTTGAAAATACCTGTGAAACTACTTGTTGAGAAATTGCAATAGGAAGATTTCTAAAATCAAATTGATTTTCTTTACAAAGTTTGGTTGAAAATTCATATTCTTTCAGATACTCTTCGTTGAAAATTCCTTGACGTACATTATATAAGACATAATTATACAACAGACCTGATTTGAAACAAACATCTTCAAATCGGTTATCTTTTACAATATGTCTTTCAACCAATCTCATTCTTTATTTTGAATTACTGCTGCAAACTACATCCGGGATGCAAACATTATCTGCAAAAAAGAAGTCCGGCTTATCAAGTTCAAAACTATAAAAATATTGCGAAATATTATCAAGAGGTATCTGTATAATGTTGGTTACTTTACCTTTACAACCATTTTTCAGCATGATAACATCTCCAGGTCGTATCTTGTTAGCTCTTTTCGCCTTGTTGCTGCACAAAACAAAGGAGTTTTCAGTTATCCTATGTAGTGCATCTTCCCGATACCCCTTTTCAAGAGTTTCATCCTCTGTGATATAGCACACATCCAAGACGCAAGGTATATATGATGGTTCAAACTGAACTACCTTACTCACCCTCCTGTAACCAGAGACAGTCTTTATAACATCACCCACTTGAATATCCTTTATCCATTTTGAGCTATCCACTGTAGGTATGCTGATATAACCAGAGTTGAAAATTGTTCTTGTCTTCATTATACTTCGAAATATTTTGTTCCTACTGTAATTTTCACTTTTGACTTCCTTTGGACACGATCCTTTTCTTCCACTTTTTGGGGTTCAAAAGACTGTGTTTTGTCATCCCATTCATAACCATCTGGAATATAACGAAGATTACATCTGCAATTTGGATGCAAAACGTAAAGTGTTGGTTTCCAGTCCTTTGACTTCCTTCCTATATTCGTTCCGTTGGCAATAAGTTCAGATAAATCAAATACAACAGGTTTAGAACCTATACCATTTGTCGTGTAAGCATTAATACAATATTTACAGCCACCAGGATACACTTGCTTATACACCTTAGCATGGATGCCATGTTCTTTCATTATCATTTGAGCCGTACCTATCTGAAAAATGTTCTCCATTTCGGTAGCAACTATACGTCCCCAGTCACGATTCCATTCGTCCAATCTATGCCCAAGCGCACTTACTATAGACTGAACAGATTTTCTTTTTAGAACCCCTTCCGAAAGTTCTTCTTTAATAGCTGTTTCAACTTCCCTTTCTCGCTCCGCAACAGCTATTTTCATTTCTTCTTCCGATATGGTGGAAGAAAGGGAATCCTTTATTTTATTTCCCATTCCTTTTATATAAGAATAAGAGCGCATGGCAGACGCATTGTATTCTGCTTTTTCCCTTGTTGTCAATTGTGGATATTGTTCTTTCTCGACATATTGTCTCAAATCATCAAAATTAAGCGAAGAAAGCTGTGCTGGGGAAAGTATGGCTGCTAACCGTCCAAATATGAATGCTTGCCAGTAAGGTGGTATTTTTAGAATTTCTGTCTTTAGGTCAAAATCGAACCTTTTAAGTACATCTATGTCGTCTGGGGAAAGATAATCTTTTCCCAATACATCGGCAATCACTCGTGCAATACGATAATCGACAATGAAAAACAACTGCTGTATTTCTTCCGGTGTAAATAACATAAGACTACTTTGATTTTTGACTAACCATTTTCTTCGTCAAGTCCATTAACATATTGTTTATCTGTGTCGAGAAAATGACCTGCGCCATCCCTTCATAACCTTCTTGTACTTTAGGATAACGCATAGGGTCAACATGATGATGTATATTTGACACCAACGGCATTTTCTCAACCTTTATATTCTTGACATATCGAACGTTCACTTCTCACCCCAATTCTTTTCAATGTAAGACATAGCAGCATCCATGATAGGATTCGAACTGAAAGATTTTTGTGTATCTTCCTTTTCTTCCGAAGCTATCTGACGATCCACTTCTTCATTCATCGCTTCTCCACCATACATAGCCTGCTGCATCTGCATTTGCTTTTGAAGTTGATAGGATTGATTCAGGATAGTATCCGTTTCGGGATTGAATTTTCGTCCAGAGTATTTTTCAAAAATATCCTCTAAGCAAACCATACCGTTTTGAATCTTCTTAGCATCAATCTCGACCTGTCTGCCTTCATCCTCTGCATCCACACCAGTAAAGACAAATTCAAAATCTTCATCCATTTCAGAAACAAGATAGTAATTGATTACTTCTTGTAAGAATACAAGGATAGGTTTCAATCCTTTGTCTTTGGAGTGCTGCAATCGTTCTTTCTGACCGGCTTGTCCGAATATATTAGTCTGGTCTTTGAATTGGAAACCAAGTTCAGATGGATCGATACGATATACAGCACAGGACATAACCAACAGGAACTTTAACCAATCACTAAACTCCATGTCACGGTTGGTATTCTTGCTTAAATCTAACCACTGGAGGTCTAACCCATTGATAATGGGCGTTCTATGACTATTACGTGTACCCACCATAGTCTGTTGCCAAGCCTGTCTGAACTCATCCAAAGAAGATTGAGATATGTTCGGATTCTTAACATTTATGATTCCTTTCGGGCTTGACCCCTTAGAAAAATACGATCCATTATATTCAAATCCCCACAATATCCATGTCATAATACTGGACAAAGTTTCCAATTCAGAAGTGCCATACCCGTTCTTATAAATGTTAGTGGATTTGTTTCGGATACCTATTCCAAGTTCCCAAGGATAGAAGATCACGCTTTCATGCGTAACAGGATTTTCCATGATCTGCCCTTGCCATGCCATACAATATTTAGGAAGATAACCTTTGAAACGGTACTTTTCAAACTCGTCTCGGAACTTAGGGTCAATACTGTCCAAGAAACGAATCAAAGAAGCATCTACGGCACGGTATCTCGCCAAATTCCAAGACCTGTCTCTTACAATCTCAAAGGCAAGCTGATCAAGCGTTAAACTGTCAAACACAACTTTTCTCCCAAAATCCTGAAATGTATCAAAAGATTCCCACTTGTCATGGAAACCGCCTTCTTCCAAGAATTTACGAATATAGGCTATCTTTATCTGATCTTCTCTTGAATGTTCTGTGCTTTGTTTCTCAAAAGGATTTCTTTTTCTTCGGATAGTGTAACCTTCTTTCTGTTCATCTGTTGAAAAATGCAAGAAATTCTGTACCTGTTCAACACGGGTATTCACCACAGCCCGGACAACAAAAATATCCCCCATCCTTCGAAGTACTTCAAAAGGAAGCGACCCATAAAACATAGGGTCTTTATATCCTCTTCCCGTATCACTTGCTTCATCTGGATTAAAGAACACAGCCTTTACATTGTCCTGTCTTTGGTTGACATTATCCAGGTACAAATTAGCTTTTAAAAGATTTTCCAAATCATCAGAACGAGACATCTGCTGTAATTTGGATTGAAGCAAAGTAGGAAGAGTTTTCTGCAATCCTACAATATCTTCCAAAGAAAGATTAGACAGACCCTTTAACAGGTCCGTCTTTTCTTGATTTTTATGTTTACTTTTCCTACTCACGACAATAAAAAATTAAGCGGAAGTGCCTGCTGCCTGTGATAGCGTAATTGTTATTTGCTTTGTTCCTTCCGATTGTTTTACAACTGCTGACCCTTCTCTTGCTGTACCAGTATTGACCGCTGCTACAACGGAATATTCGGTTGTTCCTTTCGAAAAACCTGTACCGGAAACTGTCGTAGTATAATTCACAACCACAGGACTACCACTATTCTTTCCATTTACCGTCTTTTGTTTTGTAGAAGAAATAGAAAGAGTTTTTGTTTCACCCGTAGCAACAAATTCCACTCTTGAAGGGTTTGAAGTCAAATTATAAGTATAAGCAACGGTTGCTTTAGGTTGACTTAAATTAATCGTAATTGATTTTGCGCCCGACCCTTCTTGTGTCACAACAAGAGTTCCTGTTCTTCCGGTAGTCTCATTTGTATTTTCAGTGGCGGAAACAGTATAATTTGCTCCCGATTGAGTTTTCAAAGAGAAACCCGTACCGGTTACCTTTCCTGTAGTATTTACGGTAGTTGGGGAACCACTGTTCTTACCGTTCAGCTTCTTTTGTCTGGTAGAAGTGATTGTGACCACTTGATCACCTGCCGTTGCAGCAAAAGTAAGAGTTGTCTTATTGGCTGTGATCGTATTTTCATAAGTAATAACAGATGCAGCTTGACTTAAAGAAATGGTTGCTGTTTTTCCACTCTCATTCTGAATGATTGTAGCTGTACCAGTTCTTTGCTTGTCAGTAGGATTCTCTGTAGCAGAAATTTGACTTATTCCCGCATTACCCGAAAAACCTGTACCGGAAATTTTAATCTGAATAGCAACGGCTATGGGTTTCCCGTAAGGCGCACCGTCCCGATATTCCTGCTTGCTGGAAGTAACAACAAAATTCTTGCTTTCACCCGTATTAACGAAAGAAAGAGATTTTGTCTGCAATGTAAACGTATATTCCGTTCTATCAAGAACGTTTACATAATTGATCTTTTCTTCTTCCAGTCCTTCGGGATAGCCGATAAGACCCAATTCATTAGCAAGACACCATTCTATAAACTTACCGATATTATAGGTAATACCAGCTTTTATTACAATCCCTAAAGATTTGTAATAGTCTACATCACCTACCGTATTTTCAGTTACAAAAACATTCATCTGACTGTCTACACCATCTGTTATGACAGTCATTTGCTTGCTTAAATCTTTTGTTGTAAATAAAAGCCTAAGCATAGTTACTTACTGTTTTTAGCCACAACTTCAAATTTCTGCACTCCGGCATCTGCCATTACGACAAGATTTAAATCTTCCTTAGCATCCAAACCCAAGTCTGTCAAAGTAAATTCCATAGGAGTGCGACCATTTACTTTTGATGTAAGCACTTTTCTATCACCTCTAATAACACCATATCTTTCTATAGAGTTATTGAGTTTTACCGAATTGGGAAAATAAATTTCAATTTCCTTTTCTGCCGGAACAGTAGTGTAAACAGACAGCACACAAGCATTCTCATCGTTCCTTTCTGCATTCACAGCAACAACCTCATTCAGTCCTTGCGGTTCGATTGTAAGAGTAAGCGCATTGTTTTTAGCAAACGCAACCAACTCTTCATGCTGAACACTTTCTCCCACATTCCATTTCCAACCCAAAGCAAGAAAAGCATCACTTCCTGCTTTTTCATCAGCAGAAGGATTGACAGAACCAGCAGGAACAACGCCTCTTGGAGATTCAGTGATAAAAACTCTTTTTTGTTCACAAGAACCATCTGTAACGACAACTACGTCAATTTTCTTGTCTGTATCGATAAATCTATATAAACGCATATCTCAAAAATTTAAAATTACCTATCTAAATAGAAGGACGGTTGTCGTTCTTGTCCTTCATTTTTAAAAATCCATTTTCGTCAAAGTCCCTTAAATATTTCCTGATCCATGAAGGGACAAGGTTAGGACTGATCTTTCCTGCATTCTCCACAATGGAAACAGATTCTCTGACGATAAGTGCAGTGCTCATTAAAGACCGAAACCAAGTAAAAGTAGTGGTGATTTGTCCGTCTATCGTATAACCTCCCAAAACGTGAGCCACAATAAGCAAACAACTGTACACAAAAAGTTTTGTTATGATCATCGCAAACCCTTTGGAAGAAAAATCCTTTTTCGTCAAATGGAACACCCAACTTACAAGAGTGTCTATCACGATAAGCACAACAAGAAACTTCAAAAATTCCCAATCCTTAAATATGTATTTTTCCACCCAGTCCACAATAGGAGATAAAGGTATAGCGACAAGTAATGGATAGCAGAAGCTGCCCAGATAAGCCTTTAAATAATGTATTCTCTGTTTTCTTTCCATCACTTTGCAAGGCTTAATCCTCTTTCTTGTCGGATTTTTCAGATTTATCGGAATGCTCTTTTTCTTTCTTCTTATATTCGGTATCTTTCTTGTAGGGCATACCCACAATACCTTTTCTTCTATTTTCAGGGGTATCTTTATAGAAGCCGATCTTGTTTTTCACAGGAAGTCCGGTCATTCCGGCTTTTTCAATTGTCTCATCGTCCGCATCCTTCCATTCAATCTGCGGTTCACGATAATATACAACAGATTTGTTGAAGTTTTCATCAACTACAACAACACGGTTTAAGGACACGAAGTCAATAGCTCCATGTTCCTGCTCGGTAGGATCAATGCTTTTAACAACATCAGAAGCAAAGTCTCTGACTTGCTCCAATGAATAAACCTCCCAGCAATTCTTTTCTGCAAGGTCTTTAAATTCGTTTATAGGGTATTCTCTGGTGCTCATGGGCGTAATCATTTATAATTCAACACACAAATGTACCCAAAATTTCCTATAACAAAAACTTTTCAAAAATAAAAAAACTCTTAGCAAGCACTTTCCCTGTTGGGGTGGCAACCGTACTAATACTTGCTAAGAGTGCCGTTCTCGTTCCACCCAACGATCAAAGGTAACGGCTTAGCCTTTTAAGGTAGGAAGAAATTAAACTGAATTTTGATTGTTCCTATGCGCGAAGAGCAATGTTACTTCAAAAGAAGCCTTTCTCACGGGAAACCAATTATCCCACGACATCCTATAGGAAGCCTTAATGCCAGTGTTTCAGGACTTATCGTATCGGTTTATACTTCTATAGGGGAGCCGGCATCCTCAAACTCCGTTGGTCGCTCCAATCATTTCAATCTAACACTTCCAAAGTGGGGATTTTAATGTTGTTCCCCTCAACATCACATAGCCTTCAAGAAAAGAAGGGAAGCTACCGCGAATCACTTCCAATCTTCAACTTTTTAGCTATCTCATCTCGACTGCAAATATACAACTATTACATTCAATAATTGAAATTTTTACAGTTAAAAGTTGTTAATATCAATACCACATGCAGCAGCAATCAGTAGGGACACTTCCTGTTCCTCTTTTGGCATCTGCCGGATAGTGGCAAAATATCTTTCAGGGTCATGCTGATAGCTGTCAAGAACAGCTTCTTGTTGATCCTTTGTAACTCCGTAAAAAGACAATACATCTTTCTTTTCTTCTTCTGTTAGATTCTTTCTGTCCTTGACAGATAATGTTTTCTTTTTCATCGTTTTCTGTGCGTTTTCTTATTCTTGTTTTTCTTTCTTCGCTTGGCGATGTTCTTTTTGTTACGTCCCTTTTTAGTGGAAGAACAGAAATATAAACTATCGCTAAATAGAAATTCATCCAGCATATCTTCGTTGACATCATTTTCATTTAAAAAATCGTCCGCATCTTCTTCATCCATTTCTTTACAAATTCTTTTGTAAGGTGCGTTTCCACAAAATCCAGGTTTTTGCTTAGACTGCTTCTTACAAACAAAATATTCATCTATGTCAATTCCTGCCGCACATAAATCCATCAAAAGGTTTTCTATTTCCACAACAGGACAACCCTTCATGCGGCTATCATAAAATTCTTTGGGATTACTTAAAAATTTATTTCTAATTAAATTATCAATATAAAGTCTTTCATTCGGACTATTACCTAAAGACGATTCCATCCGTTTTAAAAAATCAGTCCTATAGTTTGCAGCTTCCTTAATGCTTTCAAAAGTATGGATAGTTCCTTCGACTTCAATTAAAATCTTTTCCATGATCAAGCTGCCTCCGATGCTTTAGATTTCTTTAGTGCCTTTTTGAATTTATCTATAACAAAAGTAGGAATAATTCTTTTTTGATTTATCATTTCCTCTCCAGTCAACAGTTTTAAAAAGAATTGAGCGGACTTGTATTTGCCTTTATCTTGTAGTCTATCTATCTTATTTATGATACCTATAGTTTCAAGATAACAGTCAGAATTACAGTGTTGTGTATTATACATAAACCTATATCGATTACTGTTTTTTCTTTTAATACAATTCCTTACGTGTGTCCATTCAGTTTTATCCATTTTCTTTCTAAAAGCATTTTTCTTTAGCCTGGATAAAGCTATCATTTTTCTGTTTACAATAGCTTCCATGTCCTCTAAAGGGGGTAAATTCAAAGAATAGGACTGGGAATTGGGATACTTTCTTCTTTGTCTTTCTCTTTGCGTATCAGAAGTATAAGCTTTCGCTCCAAAAAGTCTTTTTATCTTTTTTATTTGTTGAGCCACCTTAGAAGTAGACCATCCTAATTCTTTTGCCATTGTTTTTTGTGACATAAAAGAAATAGGAGAAAATTTTCTCCCATAACGGATTTCTCCATTCTCAACAAGAAGATTATTCTCATGAGAAGCTAAAGAAAAATGTCTTCTTCTAAATTCTACATAAATAAGGAAAGCAATGAATACAAAATCACATCTCAAATTTTTATCTTTCAAATAATTTGTTCTTTTCAATTGAGATAAATCCGCAAAAATGGTAGGAAATTTTTCAACAAGAGAGTAAGCATTGTGTCTATTTATAAATTTTAGCTTCCCATCTTCAAGTTTTATAAGGGTACGATTATCTTCTAAAATTGAAGCAAGACGAACTCTTCCTATTGGAAAATGTCTGTTAACGATAGAATGCAATTGATTAAAGGTAATGTTCCCTTTAACTTTACCTTTCTTTAATTCAGTTTCATAAGCCCATCTTATCATTTGGACTTCTATGAAGAATATTCTGCTATGTTTGTTTTTTGATTCTTTTCCCAACAACATGATGTTATGTTTAAAAATTTACAAGAGCAAAAATACAATTTTTGCTGTTGGGTTAAATAAGATAAGAAAAATTTATCTGTATTTTTAACTCTATTTAGCATCTAAACCGTGCAAACAAAACAATTTTCACAAATTGTTTCTTGTACCACAAAGATACACAAAAATTTTGTCTCCACAAAATTTCAACAATTGTATTTTTTTGCAAACCATGTCGCAACCACCCGTTCGCACGCCTCGCTTCGCTCACGCGCGCCCGTAGGGTTTCTTTCCCACCCTCCATCCCTTTGTCTTGATTTCCGTTTCTTTTACGCGTATGCGCGTTTTTCTATTCTTCTTTTTAATAGGATGTCATTCATTTTTGTTTTCACTTTCCTATCTTTTTCTTAGTAGGAGTATCATTTTTATTCTTTTTCTTCTTTTGCAAATATCATCATTCTTTCCTTTACTCTTATCCCTACTTAATAGGATTTGGAGATCAAATCCGTTCTCACAAACAAGCGACAGCTTTTTGTGAAACGCAAGATTTCACAATAACCCATTTTGTTATGATCTTTTTCTATATCTATAAGATTTATCTTTAGATATAAAAGTCATAATAAAGATTTAGCTGAAAAGATAAATCGTAATGGGTTTATTATGAAATTACATATAGAAACTGAAAACAACATTTTGTTGTTGTAAGGTTCTAAGGCTGAGGTGGTTATGGGAAAATCATTTGATCGAGAAAATAGGGAAGGAATAGTGGTATTAAAAAGGAACATGTAAATGAAAAAATGGGTAGCAAATCTTCTTGACCGCTACCCACCCATCGAAGAAAATGTCAAGGTGTTTGATTTAGGATATTATGTATATTGTTTTTGTAGGTGAGGACGATTTCTCAACCACCCTCACCTTGTTTACATGACAAACGATTTTAAAATTCCAAATCTTTGTTTTCGTTTTCTACTCTTTGCTTCAAAGATACAAATTTTGGACGATATTCGGTAACTCTTATCATGCCAGGTTTTACTTTTGTTTTACCTTTTTCTCTTATAGCTATTATCTTTTCTATTTTTACAGGGTTGTTTATCTTCTTCCAATTTTTCTGCTGGAAGAAGGTGTTTTGTTTTGTATAGTTTTTATCTCTATACATTTTTTTGACACCTTTCCATTCGTAGCTTCTTAAAATACCATCTCCCACTCTTAGTAGGATTTTTCTTCCTGGTAAGTATTCTACCATAAGGAGGTTCTCACCGGATATGTTTTCTTCTTTAGGAATCATTTCTACAGGCATATCTTTAGGGAAGAAACCTGACTTAAAAGCATCTAAAGCCTTTCCATTCCAAGTAAATAGTAAGAACACCCTACCCTTTCTGTCTAAGTAATATGTGACCACCTTTTCCATATCCTTACTTTTTATTTTGTTTGCTCATGTCGTAATAGTTGATAAAGATAATGTCAAATCCAATTGCTCCGTTTTGTTTCATTTCAATTGAACTGAATCCACCGTCCCAAATAAGGGCAATAAGTTTGTAATCTGGTTTATCTACAACCTCGGATATCCCTTCTTTCTTTAACCTTTTCTTTTCTTTCAGATAATCCAGAATCCCATCTATAAAGGTTTTTGTATCTTCCATATCATAAATATCGAACTTTGCTTCGAGACTTGTATAAGGAACTATCCCTGATTTTTCATCAAAAACCTCGTTTACACTTAATTTATAACCTGTATTGAGGCTATATTTTATAGCTTTTCCTCCAGTCTCTATAGCAACCCTTTCGCTGTAGGCTTCTTTTGGAATGAGTTTATCAGCTTCTTCAACCAAAAAATCTTTAGAAGAAGCATCCAATATTTTAAATTGAATATCCATAATTTGATAGATGTTCAATTCTTTGGAGGTTTCTTGCTCTTTGGTAATTTCTGATTCTTTAGAGGCTTCCTGCTTGCATCCACACATCGAAATAAGTGTAAATAATACACTGATAAAAATTACTCTTTTCATGTTATTTGTTGTTTTTAATGATTTCACGTTTGATATTGTTGTTTGTATCCTTTGCCAAAGGAACCGCTATCAGGATTGAGAAAATCCAAAATCCGGTAAACCAAAGTAGGTGTTCAACACAGTTCACCAAATCGACCTTAAATAAGGTCACTACAGCGCCTAAAATGTTGTACAGGGTACAAATGGTCAGGATGGATGCGATAATAGGTTTATCAGTATAATAAAGCCCAAATCCACCCCACATACAGGTCATGATAAAAGCCCTGAATGGCTTTTTCTTCCTTGTTTCGTAAAGCAACTCTTGCCTCTCCGTCATTTTCGTTTCCATACTCCTATTAGTTTTTGATTGTGTAATTGATTATCGTGTTTTCTTCTGTGCAAGATTGTGTCCAGAGTGAAGGGATGGTTTCATCTTCCACCATCATTAAATCTACTCCAAATTCTCTATTATCATTAAAGAAGTATCCTTCTTGGTTATAACAAAGATCAATGTAATCGATATTATATGAAAATACTCTCGCTAAAATAGGATAAACACTATTCGGGTTTTCAAAAGAAATGATTTCTACTCTCTTACCATCTCTTGTACAGACGGGTTTGCCAGCTTTTGCTTCTTCTAAATTGAAAGGTTTCATAATTCTATTTGTTTTTGTTACTTGAATATGCCGCAAAAGTAACATCATTTTGTACAAAAACGAAGCCTTATAGGTTAATTTACGTGAAAATGTAATAGTATATTCTTACACTTTTGTAAATGGAAATAAAAATCCCTGCCTCTCACGAAGAAAGACAGGGACAAAACACTGTATGGCTAAGATTTTAAGCAATTGATTGTTTGGACAACTTCAAGTAACAGTACAAAGTTAGAAATTTCACTGGTGATTCAAGTGATTTTTCGTCAAATTCATACTTATTCAGCCATTTTTCTATTTCTTCCAGGTTCAGATATTGCCATTTTTCTTGTTTCATGCACTCTGCAAGCGCGGGAAAGGTATATTCCTTATCCTTATTGAATTTCTTACATACCCTTTTGAGATAACTTTTCCTTCCAGAATACCAAACATCACCGGCAGACGACATGCAGTAATAGGAATTGTCTTTTCTTTTTGCTCCGAACCGGGTAACAATAGGGAAATATACCCTATCAGCAAGAAAAATGAATGGAATATACCATAAACCGTACAAAAAAGTCAGAAAACCGTTCAATTTTGCTTCTGGAATGAATTTTTTGAGCGTTTTTCTGAATCCATAAGCAAAATACCAGTTGTTAGCACCTCTTTTTACTTTGATTGTGTATTTCAAATGAATGTTCCTATCATACACCCTATCCCATGGTTTTACTTTTTCTGTGTTCATAGAAGGAAGGTACGTCCAAAAATGTTTCAATGCACTGAAATAGGGATTGTAAATGGTATGTCCGTGATCAGAAACATAGGAAAGGATGTTTTTCAGTATTTCTTTTGCTAAAATGCCTGTTTTGTGATCTCCCCATCCCTCCGCTATTAATGCAAGAGATGGGAGCAAGTTCCAAATTTGGTCTTGCGAGACAAAAGGAGAAAAGCAAGGGTCTTCATTTTCAAGTTCGATACCGTTAGAGTAACCGCTTTCTATTTTGAAAGCATCGAAAAGGTCTTTTGAATTTACCGATATATCATCTCTAAGGAAAAATCCAGGCTCGTATTTAAAATATACCTTTGGATTCTTCATCTTTTCATCTTCATAAGCACTCAAAGAAAGTCTTTCTATTGATTTCAGACACCAGTAAATTTTATCCACACAAGATTTATCCCCCAGCACAGCCTCTACATATAAATAATGTAGGTATTCCGCCATATTGATCGTCCCGTCACCCCAATATAAGATTTTCGTCCCTGTTGTATTGCTCTTTGTCACTTTACTTGCCGGGATATTAGTTCCTCGACAATTGTAGTTCTCTGTCACTACTACAAAATCTTTGAAGAAAATGCTTTTCAGTTTCGTATATTTTTCGTCTATCGTCATGCTATGTATATTAATGTGTAGTAAAGGCGGAACTTTCGCCCCGCCTGAACCAATAAAAACAAAAAAAGAAGTGTGTGATGAAGATAATTATTTCTTTTTCTTGGTAAATAATCCAAACAGCCATTCAATAAGTCCACTATCAAAAACGCCGTTCGATGCTAATCCTGCTCCAAATCCCCATAAGAGTGCTTGCCACCAATCCAGACCTTCAAACATTCCAAGATTGAATCCCCAGGCAAACATTCCAAGTCCGATACCGATTACCCAAGAGACGATCCGTTGTACCCATTCGGAAGGTTCTACCTTGAAAAGTTTCTTGATAAACTCTGTTACGACTGCCGTAACGCCTACCACCCCTGCAAAAGTAGCGAAGTTTGCAGCGTAATCAACTGTTTCTTCCGGCAGTTCCCCTTGTGCAAAAATACAGGCTACACAGGAGAACATAAAAGCCAATGTCAATAAAATTTTGTTCATGATAAATTGTTTTTGAGTTAATTAATTGCCTCAAAGATAAAAAGAAAAGGGTACTTTCACAAGTACCCTAATCCAACACACTGTTTATCCGCAATGTCATTGATCAACCTTAGGTGACTATATACAATCTTACATCAAAGATGAAAAATAATATACATTTGTATGAAATATCATACCGGGCATCACCCATGCCCACTACCAGTTGCTCAAAAGTGAGGCCACCGGGTACTTTTGTTATTTTTTCGCCCCAACCTTTACCCGATAGGCTTCATAAAGGTTGTTGACTACAATTTCCAAAGCATTTACATTCATGCTTTCAATGATCTTCTCTCCCGGAATAGTTGTTTGCCAGATGGCATTCCCATTCTGATCAATAGTTTGTTTTACCGTTGCGTTAGGATAGACTTTTTTCAGCTTTTTGATAGCTGCCTCTAAACGTTCTTGATATGTCATGACTTTATTTTTTTCTTCAAAAATAGATGTAAGCCCTTTCAATTGCAAATACATTAACATACGTTAAACTTATTCAGATGTTTGTAATAATATATTCTTACATTTACTTTTGTTGTCAAAACATATCATTACACCCATGAAAAGAAAAGGAAAAGATTTTGTGATTAAAAACAGGAACTATGAGAGTTGTATTATCCTGGCTGATGCTGGTTTTAAGCCTTTGTACTGTTCACAGGCAATGGAAAACTATGCCGACTATATAAAGGTAGAAGGCAATGTGTACTATGGTATCACGAAAGATCAAATTTTGCCAGGAGACAAGGTTGTGAGTGTGGAAGATTTTCTTGAAGAATGGAACGAAAGGAAAGAAAGATAGAATCTGGTATGATACGGTCAGTCACGGTATATCTTCTTATAGATGCAATGGCAAAATATTGCACACAAGAAAACGAGTTATACATCTTGATACTGACTATTTTGATAACAAGTGTTATTATTACACTAAAAATATTTTGAAGAAAATGTAAGAATATATTTTGACATGTAAGAATAAACTATTACATTTGCAGCAGAAAAACAATCAAAAATGAATGAGAATGAATTAAGAATACGCGAGATCATGCTTGAAAAAGGTATTTCAGTTAATGAAATGTCTGAAAAGTTAGGAATAACACGACAATCGTTTTATTCCATTGTAAATGGAAATCCTACTATGAGCACATTAACTAAAATAGCAGAAATTTTAGGCGTGACCGTAAAAAAATTATTTAGAGATGAGAATAATGGAAATATTGGTGATAACGAAAAAGAAGAAAACGATGAAAGAGACGAAATTTAAAGTAGGTGATGTTGTTAAAGTCAAAAGCCTTGACTGGTACAACAAACACAAAGGAGAAAATGGACTGGTAATTGTTGAATGCAATCATCCGTTCACAGAAGAAATGAAAGAATTTTGTGGTAAGTATTTCTGTATTAATGATATATCAGAAAACGGAATTTATTTTAAAGGTATTAGTGATTTTGTTTTTTATGATTGGATGTTGGAGGTCCAAACATACGAACTTGAAGAAGTAGACCTTTCAAAAGAAGAAGTGAATGTGAATGATCCCAAATTCTTTACAAGGAATCTCGTTCCTTTATGGATAGAAGGTAAACTTATCTTACCTATTTACAAAGCTGTGCCGGCAGCTACGAAATTTCAACCGTTTCAGAAAGTTCTTGTAAAAGACAAAGAATCAATTAACGATTGTTTTACTGTATGGTCGGTTGATTTTTATTCGTATTTTGATATGGAACGCCACAGACATCGCTGCTTAGGTGGTTTATGGGATTATTGCATTCCGTATGAAGGAAATGAACACCTTCTTGGCACAAGAGAAGAAGAAACCCGTTAATTTTTTCATATTTTAAGTTTCCCGGCGGAATGTTCCGCACAAGGCTTCTGTCGGGTTTTGTTTTACCACTGTAAATTTTATCGCAATGAGCTATTTCATCTTAATGGGAAGAAGAATCCCAAAACAAGCTGTAACAGGCTTCAAGTTTCAAAATGAAACAGATAACATTCGTCCTTTCCTTTCAATCAGAATAAGGGGAAAAGAAGAAATTATTCCTTTCAAAGCAAACAAAGAGATGTTTCCTATAAAAGAGCATCTGTGTTCTGTCTTTTCTGGATTTGTGAAAATAGGTGACTGGTATCTCAAAATGTCGGAAGTTAAGGAATATAAACCGGTAACTTCCGAGGATATGAATCCCTACATCTTATTTAAGACATCTAAGTTCGGAAACATAAAAGTTCGTTTCCCGAAAGATGAAGATATGAATGCAGAATTATTGGTATTGGATCAACTTTTTGATGTAGAATAAATTATGGAAAAGACAAAACAACAAATCTCCATTGAATTAAGAGAAATTCAAAGAGAAATTAGTAAAGCGAGAAGCATGCGGAATTGGGCTAAAATCACATATTTGAACCAGAAAAGATTGAAGCTCCAGGAAGAAATGGACTATATAAAATCAAAGGACAAGTTCTATTACCAGGAACAGAACATGGAAAAATCTCTTGTTTCCTGGGCTGCGAAAACACTTAACTTATCACTTAATATGGCGGACTTATCTGTTTATTATCTTGATCTGTACATGGTTCATTTCAAGGAAAGAGGGTTTGTTCCTACTGATGAATGGAAGGAAAAGGAAAGGAATTTTCGTAATGCCGCCAATCAATTGTCAGACTATATGAGATATTTCTTCAAAGGAAAATCATCTGACGATAATTCTGAAAGCATGTCTGAACTTATGGACTTGATTGAAAGAGATTACTACACTGACAGAGAGAAGGTTCACCATAAACAATATGAAGAGAAAGTGTGAACGATATACCATTCAAAAATAATAAAACATTATGAGCGCAAGTAAAGAATACAAGGCGGTAAGGAACTACATACTAAATGAACTTCACCTTACCAAAGAAGACATAATCAAAAGCATAGAACCATTATTGGAAAAACTTGTAAAACAGTGTATGCTTAATACATACGGAGGAAACAATCAGATAGAACATTGGATCAGATGTATGGTAAACGATGAGCTTAAACAAAGAGATTATGATTTTGTAAGAAGAATATGTAAGGAGGTTATAAAAGATCATGTGTTGAATGAATTGAGCATAATTGTAAGTTCCAAAAATGAAAGATGCGTATGTGAAAATAGAGTACCATCAAGAAAAATGGTTTGTATCTAATCTACGGAAACGGACACGCAGAGCCGTTTACCGGCGATAACTCCAAAAATTGTGTACGATACATCGGGTTGAAGCACGGATACATGTCATTTGCAATCTCACTGACGGAGCATGATAGCGTACAATTGCTTGACGATGATAGCCGTGAAGAATCCGGAAGTGGGACATATTACGAACGTGAATGTGATGCGCTGTTTGACATTGACGGACGCGGCAATACGGAACGCCTTGTAGCCAGAAATCCAAAATTGAGAAATCTGCTGGAAGATGGCGAGTATATACCATCTCTTGGTCAATTAAATTTAATGGCCCATTATATGGACGAACTAAACAAAGCATTCGCTTATGTTTCGGCATCTCCCCTCTCCTCGGCGTGGTATTGGTCCAGTACTGAGAACAGCCAGGGCTACGCGTGGTACGTGAACTTCTCCAATGGCAGCACGAGCAACAACTACAAGTACAGCAGTTACAGGGTTCGGGCGGTAATTGATTTTTCGAATTGACATTAAAAATATCCGATCATGACAGCATTAACGACACTGAATATAACGGAAAAGAATGCTAATAACAGTTTATCTGTAACTGTTAAAGTGAATATCACCCAAAAAGGAGTGCTTACCACTACTTTATCAAAAGAAGATGTGGATAAGATTCGTTCTTATGGGATCAAATTACCTACAAACAGATTAGGTAACGAAGGATATTTCAATAGCACATCATTTTCTGATCTGGTGAGTCAAATCAGGAAAGTTCTGAAGAGATGTTTGAGTTATAAAATAGTAGAATAAGTGCCTGTTATTAAGTATCAACTGGAAACGAATTGCATGTTTTCATATGACAAAAACGGAAATATTGTCCCTAACCCCTCTAAGGAATGGTAGGAAATGGATGACAAAATAATAGATAAACTTTAATAAAATATGAATAAGAATATAATCAACAACGCTCAACTTTTAGAGATTAAAACTAAGATTAGACAACTTGGAGCAATGATGAATGCATATCAATGCAGGTTTGTGGTTTCTTCGGGTCAATTGTTTTTTGTGGATGATGAATATGCTGGAACGGTTAAACTGACTAATCTTGATAATGGAGAATCTAACATATCATTCCCTTCATGTGACGATGGATTGATAATCAATCCAGCCGATAAGCATATTAAATAATTTCAAAACTAAAAATATTTAAATTAATTAAATAATAAGACATGAAACAAGATATAGAATTTGCTGTTCCTCTTTTTAAAGCTGGTGCAGAATGGCGCATAGGCAGCGTGTGGCACCCCATAACAGTAATTCCAGAATGCTATCGTCTTGTCATATTTATCCCTAAAAAGGTGGGGATGACGAAACGCCTTCCTGTTATGGGTATGTTGGAAGAGAACAAAATTTTTGTATCCAGCCGTCCAGGATGTATTTTATACAGATTTTATGAAATGGAATCATGGGCTTATTTAGATGATCTATTACCTTAAAAACAGCAGAAACAATATGGAAAGCGAAAAGAAAAATAAATAGATAAGATTATGGAGCATAAAATGGTAACAATACCGTTTGATTTAGAAACGGCGAAGAGAATAAGAGAAGGGAAAATATCAGGTCGGATTGTGACAGAGAAAGGACGAGATAGGGCAGAAATCGTATATGAAGATAATTTGTCAAATTATCCGTTATTGGTTGTAATTCATTCGATTACTGTATCAGCGGATTGGTTTTGTGCTACAGGAAAAGCACTTAGCAGCGAAAATCGCCTCCTTCTTGAAGTTCCAGAATATATTACATTTAAAGATGGAGATGTGTTAAGCAACGAAGAAGGAAATTTTGCCTTTATTCTAAGCGGATATGGGAGATACTCTACATCTTTGTATGCGTATATTAATTTTCAAGGAATCCTTTATATAGGAGATGGCGATATAGATGCAGCCAACAAGAATAACATAGAACGCTTTACTCTTGCCACTGAGTCCGAAAGACAAAAGTTGGTTGACGCATTAAAGGCAAGCAAGGAGCCAAAAGCAAAAGAATATTTGAAACGCTTCTTCGGGATTGAAGAAAAGCCGAAATATGGGTTTAAGCCGTTTGACAAAGTGTTGGTAAGAAAAGAAGGAAATAAAAAATGGAATATCAGTTTGTTTGCAAGGGAAATTGTGGACTATTCTGATGGATTGTCTTATAGGTATGAATGTTCCAATGGAATAATATGGAACTGTTGCATTCCTTTTGAGGGCAATGAATATCTTTTAGAAACTGCTGAAAATCCAGAAAAATGAAATATATGGGGAATAAAAGCAGGATAAGGAACGAAATAATCCCCATCCTGCTAAAAGGATCAAAAGGCAACGAAACGTTTATAGATGCCTTTTGCGGGAGTTGTTCTATCGTAGAAGAAATACCTGCATCGTATAAAAGGATAGCGAACGACAAAAACAGATATTTGATTAATATGTTTATAGAACTTCAAAAGAATGGAACTGACAGCCTGCCATTTAAAATAACAAGAAATTTCTATAAAGAAATAAGAGAAGATTATCACAAAATAGAAAAAGGAAAGGGGTATTTGTGATATGAGACATTCAGCTCTAATAGGATGGGTCGGGTTTATGGGTTCTTTTAATGGAAGATTTTTTGACGGAGGTTATTCAGGGCACGATGTAAAAGGAAGGGACTATATTAAAGAAAACATCAATAATACAATCAAAACCATCCCTAAAATACAAGGAGTGAAATTTACATGCTTGGATTTTAGAAATATTGATGTACCTGAAAATTCTATAGTTTATTGTGATCCGCCATACAAGGGAACAAAGCAATATTCAACAAGTAAAAACTTTGATCATGATAGTTTTTGGATGTGGGTAAGGAAAGTTTCAAGAAAAGCTAAAGTATTTGTAAGCGAATATAGTGCTCCCGAAGACTTTGAATGTATATGGGAGAAACAAATTACAAATGCCATGTCTATAAAGAATACATACAAACCAACAGAGAAACTATTTGTATTTAAAGGAGTATGAATATGAGTGTGTCAGTAAAAGTAATATAATCCATGTTTATGCTTAAATTCCAACAAAAATGAAATTATAATACGGTAAGATAATCCATTTTATGATTAAAGATTTGTTGCTATATTTGTAATGCAATCAAATAAAAATGAGTAGTTTTACTGTAGTAATGAGTATTGTTCTGATAACCAATGCTTAAACTATATTTCAACGGCTTTGTATCTTCCAATACAGTAAGATTATTCTACTTTATTTGATTGCAACGGGAAGGGCAAAGCCGTTTTCTTTTGCTCGAAATCAAATATTTAAAGTTATGAACGAAGGTGATTATATACAACTTTACACCACAAATATACCGAATTGTTTTTATTTATAAATAATAATTTCTATATTTGTGCCATGAGATTAGTCGAACAACATACGATCAAACAAAGTTCAATATATTACAATGAGCTTCAAGACCTATTGCATAAGTGCAAAAACTTATACAATAAAGGGTTGTATGTTGTTAGACAACACTACTTTCAATACAAAGATGATAATACTGTAAAGTATAAATACCTCAACTATTATTCTCTCGAAAGAGTGTTGAAAACAGAAAATGATGTTGACTATCGTGCTTTACCAACACCAGTTGCTCAACAAGTGTTGATGATGGTAGATAGAAACTTTAAATCGTTCTTTAATCTCCTTAATAAAAAGAATAGAGGTGAGTATTCCGAATTTGTTAGAATACCTGGGTATCTAAACAAAGACGGTTTGTTTACTGCTGTTTTTACGACCGCAGCTTTTTCTCAAAAATGGATAAAGCAAGGCATTGTTAAGTTGCCAAAACAGTTTTCCTTTACAACAAGAACCAATAAACAAAATATTCAACAACTTAGATTCATTCCTAAGAATGGGTATATTGTTCTTGAAATAATTTACAACAAGAAGGAAAAAGATCTTATGTCAGATAATGAATCTTATCTTGGTATTGATATAGGATTAGATAATTTAGCTTCCTGTGTTTCAAACAACGGTTCTTGTTTTATCATCAATGGTAGACCTTTGAAGTCTATCAACCAGTATTATAATAAAAGATTATCATACTTAAAATCTAAATTAAAAGGCAATAAACAGATTTCAAAACAAATCAGGTCATTAACCAATAAAAGGAACAACAAGATCAAAGATTATCTTCATAAGGCAAGTAGGATATTGATTAATCATGTAGTTTCCAATGGTATTAATACGATCATAATCGGTCATAACAAATGCTGGAAACAAGAGATCAATATCGGAAAACGTAATAATCAAAACTTTGTGTCTATTCCTTTCAATGTGTTTATCTCTATGATATCGTATAAAGCAACATTAGAAGGAATTAATGTTAAGATTGTTGAAGAATCTTATACTTCTAAATGTAGTTTCTTGGATAATGAGAAGATTTGTAAACATGAATCCTATAAAGGAAGAAGAATCAAACGAGGATTGTTTAAAACTTCTTCCGGTAAGATAATCAACGCTGATATAAACGGAGCTTTTAACATCATCCGTAAATCAGAAAAAGAATCCTTTGATGTAACGATGTTACCAGAAAGTAGAGGGTTTTGGTGGAACCCGGTACGGATTTCCGTATAAATATGTATTACTTTACGATTTTGGTGTAAAGTGGTATATAATCACCTTCAAGTGGTTAAGAAAGAAAGGTTATCTGGGAACAAAAGGAGAATATTACAATCAGCCTATGCAACGCTATATAGAATCAGGATTGTTTGAGATCAAGAAAAGAGTTATAACGAAACCAAACGGAAGTACGATAACCGTATCGACACCTATGGTAACTCCGGCAGGACAACTGCATATCTTGAACAAGTTTCTGGAGTACTATTCCAAGATGTAGCGATCTTCCCATAGTATAGTATTACTTGAAATGTTAAAATCATTTTTCATGAAAATGTAATACTATACTATGGCAAACAAAGCCTATTTTTCATTCAAAAAAATACAATAAGTAAAACTTTTTCGCATATAGGGCGCACTCAAAGAATGAAAATTTATAAATTGTTGATATTTAATATATTATCTTCAAAAACTACCAAAAACCGATTTTTAATGCTCATTTAAAAAATATACAATAAGTCTTCCTACCTCAAAATTAGTATCATTTTACCCAAATGTTAATTACCTTTTTAAAAATGTAAGAATATACCTTTACAAATAGACAACAAAAGTGTTGCCACCTGTTAAAATAGGAGGATTTGCTCTCATCAGAAGAAACAACACCTATTCTATCGCTACAAATGTGTCTATAGATACTACTCGGAAGTAGGAAGAATCCTGTGATTTGTAAGAATATATTCTTACATTTTGGACTGATTTTGGTAATTTTAGTGTATCATTTTGTAAATTAAAAATAGGATTTTGCTATCAAAATTTAATGGTTTCCAGCCCCAATAGGAGGGTTTTTCAAACTGTCATTGTTTTGGCAATTTACTTTACAAATTGTAAAAATGGGTGGTTTTGATGTATTGAGCGCAGCGATTCCCTCTCGGAAGGGGTTAAAAAGGCGGCTTTAGCCGACTCCCCTTCCGAAAAAGAATAGATATGGACAACCCCACAAAATTTTCCCTATAGGAGAGAAAAACCAGATTTCCACATATACCCACTCTCAAAAATCAACAAAGAAAAACTATATGTAGGAAAACAAAAGACCCCTCCCCCTCATAGAAAGCAAAAAGACAAGAAAGAACTGATATATAGGAACAGAACCTTTATCCTACCACAATCCCAGGAGTGTTTGATATGAAAATTCCCCATATAGCTGATTTTAAAAATTTCGTATATATGTAAATAGTTGAAAATCAATAGGATAAATATGTACTTTAATTTGAGAAACCCTATATGGATAGTATTTTAAGTTCATTTCTTGTGAGGTGTCGGGCACATGATTCAGATGTAGATGATTTTTGGAATGTTTTTCGTCTATAAGGGGTCTATTTAGAGATTTTGTATATGTAAATAGCAGAAAATCAATGAGATAAATGTATATTTTGTCTTAAAACGCCCTTATAGAAGTCTATTTAAGAGTTTTGTCCTGTGAGGTATTAGAGACGCAGGCTTTATATGGAGAGTCCTCAAACAGTCCCTAAAGATACCCTACATAAACAAAATACCCCGCCT